>OOIU01000007.1_pt1 | contig 289870 bp, 400 predicted proteins | sample 1691681 | NCBI WGS metagenome assembly OOIU01 (sample SAMN05831939, study PRJEB22555) | human gut metagenome | isolation source: Lymphatic node biopsy | host: Homo sapiens
TCGCGAATGTAGTACTTACCACGCAACGTTTTCAAGGTAGACTTAAACACGGGCCAGTCAACACATTGCGCGCCACAATCAGTGTTGTGGATCGTTTGAAGATACTGACAGATCAGCTGAGACTTCCGGTTGAAATACTCGGTGACTCGCAGTAGCTCTTTGTTATAGAGCAAAGCTTTAGAACCGGATCGAGATTCAACCAGACTGCCATACAGATCCCAAATGCCATCTACATAACCAACCGTCACTGGGTGAGCAAAGATTGATGAGTTAATGTCGGTTGGGAAACCCCGTGGAGCAAAGCCTTGCAACAACTGTTCCATTTTCTGTGTACCAGACCGAAGTCCTTCAATCACAGAGTTACCACGGAAAAGAGTCAGATCGTTGAAAGCTTCTTTTGCTTTACCATACGCAATGGTTTCAATCCCGTACGTAGTCTCCTCTACGTTTTGGTTTGCTTCACGAACCAATGGGTTGTTATAGATCTCTGCCATCTCAAAGATAGACAGAGTGGTTACGTATGCGGACAGCTTGATCGTTGTGATGTTGTAAAGGAACTGTTTGGTTTGAATTGCCAACAGTCCCAATGTACTGGTATCGACTTGTTCATTCGAGGCATCGTGAATCGACCAGATCACATCGTTCAAACAATCCAACATGGTCTTAGCGCTTACGCGTTGTTCATCCATGTGGAAACGTTTAAGGACAGGTACCCCTGGAAACGACTTAAGGGGATACCAAAGAATGACCGAAAGCTTTGTGATTCGATCATAGCTTAACAATTCACCATCATCAAATTCGACGATGTGCCACTCAGCAGGCATTGCCATCAGATCATCCAATGGCATTGCAAGTAGGTCTCTTGCTTTATAACGATTCATATTGGTTTCACTACTCAATTTGATTTTGCATAAACCAAACGCAGACCACGAGTTTTCAACAAGTGAGCAAACAGTTGTGCTGGACGACTACCGCCATATGGAACTTTCTTCCGGCATACTGCTCGTGCAATCGCAGTTGGTTTTGGAGCCAACAGGATAGAACGAATAACTTCTTGGTGAGCTTCTGGGTTGTTAGTTTGATCGAGTAGCTCCGTGGTCGCCTCAGGTCCACAAGTGGAGATATAACTACGGGTTTCGGATTCACCATAACTACGAATCGCTGACTCACGAATCGGAGTTGTTGCACGGTCATTCTTACTCAACTTCGAAGGTAGGCCGAAGCCTTGTACTTCAACAGATGCCACAGCCGATCGGTCTTCACCAATCTTCTCCAACGGCATGATGTACAATTTACCAATCAAGACTTTGTTATAAGTCTCAACCCAAGTACCACCTTGGTCACGATATTGAACGGTGTCATAATTCGGACAATGTCTCGAACCAAGCAGCTTGTTAACTGCTTGCATCAAGTTATTTGAATCGTTAATCGGACAGTACAGATAGTGATCGTCTTTCAATACGGACTTGATATAACCCGCTCGATCCTTTTCATCGTCCAACAGACTTTTCATTGTTGGGGCTACGATGCTGTAGAAATCCAACAACTCTTCGAATGCCCAGTTCACATATTCCGCATTACGAACAACTGTATCCAGCTCGGAATTAGTGAGGGTATAATGACGCTCGAAACCAGCTTGGATCTTAATGCGTTGTACGACATCACGAGCAGCTGCGTTCCAACCATGTTCATACAACCGACCAAAGTTCAATCGACGAATAGTAGACCCACCGTAGATAATCAGTTCAGCCCGATTACCCCATTTATCAACTGGCATGTCTGCATCTTCGAAGATCTTACAGATAACGCCCTTACCGCCAAAGAAGTCAGTAAGCTTATACGCGTTAGATACTTTCTTGATGGTTTCAAAGTGAATGCTCACACGCCATTCGTCAAGTGGATCAAGACGATACATCCGAGTCAACTTACGTTGTTCGGTAGAAGGCATGTGGATCTGAGCTTCCAGAACCAGACGGTTAAAGCCTGGAGTAAACCGGAAGTTATCTTTGCGTTGTTGTTTGAGTTTTGTACAGATCTTTAGGATCTTGTCATAATACTCAGCTTGTGCATCGTAATACTTGTGAAGCTGACCATCCATGTGAGTTGGTGTATACGAAGGGTTCACCCGATTATCACGGAAGACACTTACATCTACAATCAACGAACCAGGTTCACCGATTGCAACCCGATCAAACGTACGGTCGATATCGCGAAGTGCACGTGGTGTCATCGATGCTGGAGATAAATCGTCATCGTGATCTCGAATGGCATAGATCACGCCATCATCACGAATCCGGTCACCAATATCTGGAAACGGTTTATAAACTGTGTCCGTTCCATAAGTGTTCAAGAAGAAAGCTTTACGTCCCACGTTACCAGTAACTTCGGTATATGCACGTGGTGCTACTTTCGCCAATGCTGAACGAGCGATAATGAATCCATCTTCAATAGTACCTGGAACAGACATGAATGCCGTTTCCAAGTTGACGCCCATCCCATACAACCCGTTCTTTTTAACGGTGTTCGATTGCGCAAGGATTGTGCCTTTTGCAATATGGCCCGACTCTTGTAGGTTCTCCCAAACTTCTTTGTTCTTCTCCAACCGATAACCGAAGTCTTGGTGGTGAGACATATACTCAGGAACATGGATTACGTCAATCGTCTTATAAGCATCGTAATAATGCTCGAAGATAATTGTTGTGATTGGGTTATTACGGATACTATCCATACCCACACCCGTTTGATACTTACGGATGATGTGTAGGATCTGTGCGTCCTCTGGCATTTTAACGTTGAAACTATGTTCTGCATAACGAATCTCAGAACCCGCCATAACGCGTCTAGGTTCGTTGCCTTCACAGTTTGGCGCTTGACCCAGGTGGTTAGCAAACATCGCTCCACGAGCAGCAGAAACTGTACCGACGAACGGATCGAGTGCGTTTACCCCGACTAGTGTTTCGTCAAGTTCCCTATTAAGTGGATCGGACATACTTTCGTAACTCCTACTCTTTGCATATGAAATTCATCCTTTGTAATTACCTATTGATTTCTACAGAACTATGATATAGTTTTGAAATTTAATGAATTCGGAGTGTGTCACATGGCTGACGTTAAACCCTTCGGTATTGTTACGACGATGGCGAGGCCCAAAGAACTGTCTTATTACGAAGACGGTTTTCGTACAGTTGTTGAAACATGCCTTAACCAGTTAAAAAATATCGATGTTGTTCGTACCGAGATTTTGCTTGAGCACGTTCAACAATATCAAAGTAACTTTTATGGTTATCTGGTACAGATTGGTGTACGACCAGAATGGCATTGGATCTACCTTAGAGTTAACGGTTATGTAAATGCCCGCGACTTCGGTGCTGAATTGAGAGATCCATTAAACCCTTACTTCAGTCCTGTATTGATCCATCCTAACGAAGCTCTTATTATGGAGATTCGAAGCTATTACCTGAATCAAAAAAGATAAGCAAGATGGGGTTCCCGAAGGAACCCCGTTTATGCCGTTTACAGGAACGTACCGCCAAATCCAAGGTTTGGTTGCTGGTAATTGAATTGCGGTTGCTGTGGCGCACCGGTACCCATTACTGAAGCGTATGGATTGTTGTTAACAGGAGGTTGCTGCCATTGGTTACCAAAACCATGGTTAGGTTGACCGCCTACAGATGGGAACATGCTTACGATTGGACCCGTTGGAGCTGGGGCAAACGAGTTAGGCATGTTGTAACCATTGCTGGCAAACATGTTGTTTTGATATTGAGGTTGCTGATACTGCGATTGTTGTTGTTGACGAACTGTGTTCATGAAATCGTCAGCAGACATGGTCGCAGCTGGAGCGCCCGGAGCAGCAGCTACTGCACGACTTGGCTGAGCTACTTTCTGAGTACCCACTACCGCAGGTGCATCAGTGTTTACGTTAAACGCAGGCATGGAACTATTGAACCCTGCTACCGATGTAGCTTGCCCTGTTGCACCGGTATTGTGTTTGGTCAGGTCCTGTTGTTCCTGAAGCTTTTCTTCTTCAGTCTGACGTTCACCATCGTTACCATTCAGTTTTGGAATTTCGCTGTAATACTCATCGAAACCTTCGATGAGATTCTCTGGCAATACCGGGAATGGTTTGATCAGAAGATTCAGCGCTTCGCCATACTTGTGGATAACTTTGTTGAGCTGCGTAGTGATCTTGCTGTACGCTTCCAGAAATGAAACGAAGTACGGAGCAATGCGGTTATTGGTACCCGCACTGTATTCGTCAACATCGTCGCCATTTGGAATTACCAAACGGAACAGAGCCGCCAAGGTGGCTTTCTGCTTCTGGTTTATCGCAACACCATACAGCTTGGTTTCAGGACCAGCCAGATCTTCCAGGATTGGGAAACGGATCGAACACAGGCGAGTCACTTTCTTACCTGCATACTTACCATCCGATTTCAGATACACCGAACAGAACCGGTGATTCTTAATCGCACCTTTAACCAGTGCTTTAAAGATCTTGAAAGTATCTTTATTGACGTTGGTGAGTTTCTCCAAGAAGTCACTGCAATGTGGTGGAACCGACTTGTGTTGGTCTTGGTCTTGAGCAACCTTGAGCAGTTCTTCCGTCAGATACTCCAACGCCCACATCAGGTTTGCTTTTACAGTCCGTTGAATATGTTGCATAACTGGCGAAGTACCACGACGTGCAATGGATTCACACAGCGGGTGCCAGAAGATGAACTCATCGGTGATACCGGCTTTCAAGTGTTCATTGGTTGGGAAAACAGCCCGCTTACCTTGAATCTTGATTGGCTCTTTGGTACCAGTCGGATGGATAATGCTCAGATAACCTTCATCGTCGTAAGCATAACGGATTGCGTCAGCGATAGACTTATAGGTAGTTAGAGTACGAGATTGCATTCGAGCCTCCTTGGGCGAGATCGACAGATTGGGCTACTGGGTGTTGGTATGTAGGAACGAACTGCCCGGCATTTTGTTGTTGCGGAGTCGGAATGACTTCTTTAACCAGATACAACAGGTTGTTAGACATGTTCATCGGGCGTTGTTCGTCACGGGTGATTACCGGAGAGAACAGACTATCCGCAAAGGTTGGAATAATGAAACGAGTCATCTGAGTCTCGCCATTCAAAGCGATATCGACAACAGTGTCACCAGACAGATCCGCAGACATCACAATGCGGAATGGAATCTGATTACCACGGGTAATGGAGTTCAATGCATCTGTTGCCAGACGACGTTCCAGTTCCAGTACGTGTGGTTTCATATCCACGTGGTCAAGCATACTACGAGAACCATTCGGATCAACGAAGATACTGTAGTTGTATGGACCCACGCCATTAGTCATAGTGATCTTAACTTGACGCAAGAAAGTATCCATCATGATCGACGGAATTACTTGACCCAACAGAGAAGAACTAATCGAAGCAGGGTCAGCACCATGCATGTGGTTCGAATGTTCTGCAAAGTTGGTTTGACGCTTAGCCATCGCGTTATCCAACGAGTGACGCATTACCCGAGTATCGTTCAACTCTGGGAAAAGGCGACGCAAGTCAGCGATAGTTACAAAACCGCGTTCCATGTAATGCGCTTGATCTTTCAGGATAGCCAAGAAACCATTCTTCTGGATATCTTGGTTAACTACCCGATTATAAGCCTCACCCAGCAACTGACCTTCTTCCATCGCAGAACCTGCCGACAGATAATCATTGTCATCTTGATCCGAGAGCGCAGCTTCACGAACGGCATGGCTATATGCACCGAGAGTATCGGATACAAAACGAGTCGGTGCAGTATCTCGACGGTGAGAATACTTGAATGCACCACCTTCACCAACCATAGTTCGCTGATCGATAACTTTATCAATCCGACCATCATCCAGCAAACCACTGAGTTCGATCTTCTTGGCCGTGGATACCGTTTGTTGCAATGCAAACATATCCTCAGGACGGCACAGATGCGCGTGAGGGGATGCGAACATTGGATTTGGTGTGGCATGCAGATCGACAGGAGAAACGATCTGATTGGAACCTGCGATAACCGCCTGACGGTTTACCCCATGCAGAGAATTCTGAATGGTTTCATTAATAACAGTTTCCGAGTTGAAATACACTTGAGTGTTTGGATCGATCAGCCCACCATGCGAAGTCTGGCAACTGTTAGTGCTACCAAAGATCAGACGTTGTGTAACCAAACCGCCCATGAACGGATTACGTTCAGTTACTTTCATAACGAAACGAAAACGACGACCGCCCCAGTTCTCACCCGAGATGTTCACTTTACCTTCGACTTGTGCAGCAGGTGCGATGATATCAGAAGCAACGTTTTGCACTGCCGCAATACCCAGGTTGTTACCTTCCTGAGTTGCACGGATCAGCTGATTGATATTGTCTTTCGTGACGTTGATATCAAACGGACGAAGATATTGGTCTTGATAAGTACCGGTCTGTTGCAACAGAAAGAATTCAATGTTAATTGTTTTCTGACCTTGTGCGGCGGACGACATATTGAAACTGTGCATAATTACCTCTTGGATTAATCTTAGCTGTTGATTTCACCGAGCTTAAGAACCAGCTCCGTGATTGTAGATTTAATGTTAGCCGGAGCAATTAGAACACGGTTACTTGCGATTTGATTCGCTTCTTGGAACAACTGCTCTGGGCCACAATAAATCCAATGTGACGCACGGATAGAACTATTCAGACTAGTGATAGCAATACCCGCAATGTTCAACGGTTCAGGCTCAACCCCATTGTTGGGAATGCGCATCCGTCGTTCATGTGGAAACAACCTGTTCATTTCATCTTTGTACTTAGCCAAGATCCGGGTATTAACACGTGGTGCACTGAACTGGTTTACCGACATCAAGTTGTCATCTTTAAAGAGTTCAACTTGCATGAATACAGCGAGATCACGATAACCCCAATGCCATAGCAAAGCTTGAGCACCGGCCAACAGAGTGTTAACAGGAACTTTGCTAATATGTGAGAAGGCTCGTTCTGGGAAAGCTTTAGCCATAACCCATTGAGCCAGCAAAACTTGATGCGGGAATACTTCATGCTGTGCCATACGGCTAACTTCAGCCATGCACATTTCAAGCTTGGTAAGATCAACAGTTGGATCAACCTTAACAACAAGCTTCTCGATATCCAAAGCATCCAGATCGAATGCAACGATATCCCCCGGTGACACTTTCATTTTAGTTTTATGGGCTTCAATGAAAGAAGTCTTATCGTCGTCGTCAGCTCCCCCTTCTGGACGTTTTTCGTTTACTCGTTCCGTAGTAGAACGTTCCGGTGGATTCAGGTTAGTGAACACGTAACGATAGATGTTTGAAATCATCGAGTGATGGTTAGGATCATCCAACGGAATGATTGTCAAACGACGAACCAATACACGTGAACACAGATGCACTGGAATTTCTACAGAAGACATCCCAGAGATCCACAACCTTGCCAATGTAGCAGGCTGGTTGTTAACACAGAACCTTACATAAGCTGCGAGCTTATCGAATACTGTTTCAGTTTCTTTACCATCCGGACCAGGTTCATCCAGAGGCCAGTTCGTCATCTCGCAGTTATCCAACAAACTAACTACTTCGTTTTCTTTATACAGCGCGTCGTCTTCTGACTGATCGATGTATTCCCCCCAAATTGGAATCAGAGGACGCAGTGCCAATGCAACACTGGCAAGGTTGATGAAGTCATGACGCAGATAAGTTTGGTCCGCATTGTTATAGCGGGACTCATCTGTGATCATACGTTCGATGTCAGCAGGGATATGGATATTACCAACAGTCAACAGGAAGTTACGATACGAATTCATTGGAGTGGAAACGTAAAGTTCTTTGATATAATGCTGAAGTGTCATCATCATGCGCATGCCATCCATCGACATGTTCATTACATCACGGATTTTAACCAGAGCATTCCAAACCGCATCCTGAACTTCAGGACCCATGTACTCCATATAGCTGTTGAATTCTTTAAAGATCCGTTGCGGATCAGAAAGCTTGACTTTGTTATAGGCTTTACCCGTCTTCCAGATAAGAGAAGTTCCATTATGTTGCGCGGTTACTTCAGTGAATCCCCAGCCTTGGACAGCCGACACAATTAACTTCATCTTTTAATTCCACCTGTTGAATATGAGCGTCCATTGTACATTCCTCTTGCCAAATTTATATTCCTAACTCACAGTAGTAATATAGTTCTGACTTTTTTTAAAATGCTACAGCCCGAGAGGGCATAACAGTATCTTCGCATGGAAGATACTGAATGCATTTTACTTAGAAGAAGTCAGGTACGTCGGCATCGAAGTTAGCCGCTGGTGCGTTCTGACGTTGTGGTTGACCGCCGCCTTGACGTTGTTGACCACCACCGTATCCACCGCCGCCACCTTGACGTTGGCCACCGCCATAACCGCCACCACCACCTTGACCGTTGTTCATGTTGTTAGGGTTAGCAACCCCTTTAGCGTTTGGATCGAAATCAGCAGTAAGATAATGGATAACCAAATCGTACGCAGGCTTCGCCCAACCTTCGGCATAGCACTGAGAGAGCAAACCTGGACCAGCTTTAGATTTGTCTTTCAGCAGAATGTCGTGATGCTTGGAAGGACCAAAGTAGAACTTGATACGAGGACGGGAAGTCTGACTCGAAACAAGTGCAATGTAGATCCGACCTTCGGCATCTTTACCAATAACCAAGTTGGTCAGTGGGATAATACTATCCAGTTTCTTACCGGCAACAAAGTCGTTTTGATAAACGAATTCCATATGCGGTTCACAATCAACACCATTAGCAAGTTTACGAACGTATGCGATTGCGGCTGCAAAAGTTGCGAGGTCACAGTTAAAGTCAATTTTACCGTGGTTCTGATCGCCTTCAACGTTTGTACGAACTGTCAGTCGTGGGTTGTTACCAAAGACACCTACCCGCAACGTAGGGCGTTTCTGTGCACCTTGAACGGGATCGGTATACAACCAACCATTCATCAACGAGAACATGTTGACGATTGCTTTTGGCATTTGCTGTTGTTGAGACATTGGAAAACTCCGGAGTTATAAATTTTAAAACACTTTGCGCAAAGTGCAGATTATTACACGTAGTATTAACCACGTGAGTATTATTTCATCAACTGCTTATAGTTAGCAATCAAATCCTTGTTCTTCGAATCCATTATGTCGTAGTGCACTTTGGCAATAGAAACAATGGAAGTCCATTTCTTATTGATCGCAACTTCTTTAAGCGCTTTCTTAATCGAGATGGATTGTGGCGCAAGTACAACCGAGTCACCAAAGACTTGTAGAGTGTACTCATTGAACGGCATCATTGTAGCTTCATCAATACCATTCAGTTTTGTATACCACATGTTCCATGCTTTAAGTTTCCCCGTGTGGGATTCCAATAGCAACAACCGAGTAAACTGTGGCTTCCACATTAACTCAGTCGGAAAGTGTGTCAGCAGCGCAACCGTGCCTTGAGTTGACGGTGGCTTAGAATCGATTGTCAACGGAGGATCTTCAGAGTCCATCAAACGTTTATACAACTCGATACTAACATAGCGTTCATACGTATCGTAGAAGGCTTGCTTCGGTGCTTTCTTTGGATCAGTGTCTTTAAAGTTGGCATGAGGATAAGACCACTTAATAGCATCCTTAGACGCCATGTAGAACTTCACCTTGCCTTTCCAGCCCATCTGAGCTAGTGCGACCGGGATAACTTTTACTTCTTCTTCTAACACGTCTACAGCGCCAGCTAGATTCAAACTAGATTGCGCCGCAGTAGGAACAGCGTTGTACATATTCCGTGCAAGAGTCCGGAGATTAATCCAGACTTCGCCAATTGCATTTGGTTTAACCGGTTGTTTGGGTTGTCGTGCAGGGTCAGGATAGACCCCCATCATTCCCTCTAATGAAAGGGACGTCCCCATACTAACCGGAATCGTACCAACGTCCCGTTCAATGATGTTCATGTGGTGGCCTTAGGTATATGCAGTGAGCCGAGTTAAGCATCGTTCTATAGTGTTTTCGTCCTGAGTCAATTTTTTCATTTCAATCTTAACCAAACCTTGAATGGTTTCAGGTGTAATTGAAAGATATTTCGACATATCAAACTCAGCAACCACTTCCGATATGGTTTTCTTTTTAGCTGTAGTTTTCTCAGGGGACACCGTCCAAGTGAATTGTGGGAACTCTTGACTAAATGTAGCAATGTCACCATTAGCTACGTCATGAGCTTCACAACGCAAACGAATTGCACTTCCTTTCGGTAACTCAGCAACTTTCTTTCTCACTAACACGTTCAGTTCTTTGGTATCCATGCCATGACAGTCATACGTGTCATAACGACGAGCACCCCGATTGACGACAAAGATTGGAGTTGTGGTTCCATCTTCCTTAACTGTGATATCAAACATTCCTTTCGGAGACTCATCTCCATGACAAATTCGATCGAACGAACCAGCGGCATAGATTCGTTCATTGATCGTTTGTAAATGGACGTGGCCGATTAGAATGTGATACTTAACCAAAGCCAAATACGAAGCTTCGTCGTGAGTTGGTTCTGGTACAATGCTTGGGAGTTGATAACTAAATGCCCCATGCATCACAGCAAAGTCCACTTGCTCTAAATTCAACTGACTCATCAAAGCCCGGATCTCAGCTAACGTAACGTTAGGATCAGGATGATGCTTGTCTGGAACATAAAGGAAGTGTGCGTCAAGCTTTTCGATATAACGAATCTGCAACCGATCCGCATAATGCAGTTCAACTGGAATGTCGGCATTCTGCATCTGCTCAACAAAGAAGCGAGATTGCCTTCTATCATGACTAGGTGTGCCTTCTACGATTTCCATCATCGTATTGAATTTTGCACAACGCATCATGAAAACCGTCATCCAACGGTTGATTTGGTGTACGTCATCATCCCCGTTGTTAAGTTGTCGGTCAAATACATCACCCGTAATAATTACCATGTCAATAGCTTTTAACACTTCATCCGTAATAGTCCGATCAAGGTTACGAATGATTAATGACGTTGGTGTATTCCGATGCCCTAGGTGAATGTCACCTAGGGAGATGTAACGGAAAGTACCTCGCTTCTTTGTTTTATCAGTCTTCATATTCGCTCGAAAAAGAATCACCAGCAGGCGGTTCATTTGCGTTGTCAGCAATTTCCTGAGCTGTTACAACAGGAGTATCTTCATCTTCAAGAATGAAGTCCGTACCATAGCGCAAAAGAATCGCATGGATTGGTTTAAAGAATACTTCACCGTAATCAGGAGTTGTCGCAACCTGTTTTAAGAAACTTTGTGTAAGGGCATCCGCTTCACTAACCTGACCTAGTTCATAGAAACGACTCAGGTGATCTGTGAAGTGACTTAGAGTAATACCGTTCACTACGTCAGGGATGGAAGCGTTCTGGCTCTGGAGGATAGCTGGGATACGGAATAGAACCTTTGGATTTGCCCCATCGGAAACTACAGCTACATCGTAAGACGGATCAACAAACATCTTCCGCCATTTGATAGTAAACTCAGGGCCGTAAGGTTTCCTCAGCATCTCCAATACATGTTTCTTGAAAGTACTTTCAGTAATGGTGGGAATATGGTTCTCAGCAACAGCATTAATGACATCGCCACATTCTTTAGCTTTTTCAAAAATGCGTTGCAACCGAACCCCGTCGTCGTGAGTTTGGTAATCAGCCATTGGTCACCGCCGGTGCAGGAGATTGAGTGATCTTTTCTTCATGGTAGTTGAAAAGACGACGATTGGTACCTTGGAACAAGAAATCCTTAGTAGCCAGGAAAGCTTTGATGTGATCACCACGGCCTTCAACATAAACATCTGGAGTGGAGGTATAAGAAAGACCAATCGAACCGTCTTCCAACTTAGTACAGAAGAATGAATCAGAGGTTTCTTTTTCCTTCTCACCGTCAACCACTGCCAAGGTAAAGCGAATGTCTTGGTTAGGACCAATGATACCCGACATGTTAGAAGCTTCAGCGATATACTGATCTTGGTGTTCCATCAAATGCAGAAGCGATTCCAGAGTCTTACGAACCGATGCACGAGACCGTGTTTCAAAAGATTTCTCTTGAGCAATTACAACCCGGCCCAAAATATCCAACTGCTTACTCAGCGTGGCGTTTTCAGTACGAAGATTACTGATGGCTTGTTCCAGGATTTCAAACCGTTCAGTAATAGGGTCCATTTCTTCCCCTTGTTGCTCAACGATTTCGCCATCTGGAATTGCGTTTTGATCTACCATTTTTAATTACCCTTATGCGTTGTTGATACGTGCGATTGCGACAACCCGAGAACCGTCGAATTGTACGAGTTTACCTGCTATATAAGGTTTACCATCGACGTAAATTGTCCCTAGAAAACGAATGGTGTATTGATCCGGATGTTTAGGATCTGCATCCATTTGAACCTCAGCTCGAGCAGAGTCACCAAAGTAACGCTGGAGCTTCTTATCCAGTTCTGTTTGTAGGGCTTCCTGTAGTAACAGAATCTGGTTTGTATTCTGTTGTAGGATGTAAGGCATTGTTAACGATGTTGCCCGGTTGGTGGTTGTATCTGAATAGTTACTGGCCAAGAAAGAACCAATTGCCAAGTCCATTACATCCGCTGGAGCATTAATCCAGCCACCCGGACCTAATGTCGGAACATGTGTTTGATCAGCCATGTGACAAATTCCTAAAAAGAAAAAGGGAGGTAATGCAGGACCGAAGTCCTGCACTCACTACATCATTGAACGATGTCTTGTGTGTTGATTTCCCATTTAACTGGGGCAGTCACCGTAAAATAAGGCATCAGATCAAAATGACGACTACTCGCAAAAGTAACCAATTTCATATCGGTGAAAGAACCACTAATTCTAATACCTGTCAGAATATCGCGGTAAGTTTCCAATTCCCATACGACACCAGCATTGTCCGTATATTCAAACTGAAAATGACTGGATGAAATATTGGCCATCTTTTGAATAACTGACGTTTCTGCCTCGTTTGGAATGAATGTAACGGCCTGACCATCCGCCGTTAGATAACGTTCTTTTTCTTCGTTATATGCCAATAGCAAAACTCGGTCTATTTGTACCGGATATACGATTTCCCCATCGATTTTAACTTCTTTAACGTTTTTCGGGTATTGCCCATAATACCCTTTATCTTGAAGACGACGTACTAAGAACAAATCATACCAGGCATCTTCATTTCCTTCTGGCCGGACTCGAATAACACGATAGCCGTTGTCGATGTAAGGAATACCCCGATTACCCGGATTGCTATCGAAATTTTCTACCCAGGTTGAACCGTCACTGTATTCTGTTGTAATATGCCCAATCCAAAAATCGTTATCGATATCAGATTTATTAACTGGCTTACCATTCAACTTAACTTGTTCAATTTCAAATCGAACCTGACTACGAAGATCTGTAACAATAACCTGGCCTTCCCATGAACCAAGATCGTCCTCGGCAATTGGTCCAATGTTAATGTATAAATGTTTATAATTACCCAATACAACGTTTCGGATAAAGCGACCACCCACCAGGTTTTTCTCTGGGTTGTCTCTAAAGTTCACGCGATCAATATTGTTGTCTTCATAACCAATTTCTAGGATACCGCAATCGATTGGATAGTCAACCAAATATTCACGTTGATTAATTAGTTTGGTCATTTGAAACTCCTATTAATTAAACTTTTGGAAAAGCTTGTCCGATGATGCGTAACAGAATGTTTGCAAAGTATGCGCGAATATTACCGACGTCATCGATATCGTCACTGTACTCACATTCGATTCGATGCAACTTGTCATCTTTGAATGTAGCCTGAATAAAGTAATGTGTGTTCGAACGTTCTTTATAAAAGACTTTTACCATTCCCTTAGGTGTAATAGTCAAACGAACGAAACCACTAACCCCATAAGCGTATTGGGCTTTAATCGACCGTGCTTTTGGAGGGAAACCATTTCGAGCAAAGGCAGTAAAATCCCCTTCGCCTTTAATCCAGGTATAATGATTTACCAAATCCTTTACGCGTGTTTCTAAAAGCTTAATTACCTTACTCATTAAAAGATTCCTGTATCGGGGAAAGTTTGTTGAAGAACACGCATCATGACGTTACAGCATTGCCGTACATCCATACCAATTTCGCTCTTTAGATGCATCCGTTGACCCGTAATAGAGAAACCTTTGATACGATCGATTACTAGACGAACTGAACTGGTATTTCGATAAAGGGTATTCTCAACGTAGGTAATAGTTACTTTACCCCGATCAGTAACACGAACTGTAACCTGTCCATCAAAACCATATTTCCGACTCGTTGTAAAAGTACGGCTAGGATGTATGCCCATCAAACTATCGCAAGCAGTCAGGTACCTAGAAACTTTGGTTGCTTTTAATTTTGTATCGTCAATCAACTTTGACATTCGATTATCCTTTTATTTCAGTAGCAAAGGCATGGCCAACAATCCGAGACAACTGGGTAACGCGAATACGGTCCTCACAAATACGACCAGGTTCAATTTGAAAGAAAAAGTGAGTAAGCTTGTTGTTAACGAATTTTGCTTTCAACACGCGGTTTGCTTCATCACGTCGTTGTTCCAGATAAGTTACTGTAACTTCGAACATGTTTTGTTTCCGACGATCTTGAGTACTCACTGGAACGTATTTCATAGTGAAAACAACTTCACCATCGATTCCATATTTGCGAGACATCTCTTTGGTCATCGGATTACTTGGATTCTTTAGTACCGATTTAACGATAGCTAGGATTTGGTTGTTTAGAACGTTTGTACCCATTACAATGGCCTCTTAGGTTATAAAGCCTCTCCCATTACAGGAGAGGCTATTTGACGTTTAGCCCATCATGTTGCCATGTGGACAAGTTGGATCTTCTTCATGTGCTTCAACAGCTCCGACAATCGCATTCCAAGAAGCATTGATATCCGCTTTCTCGTGAATGGTCAATTCTCGTTCGCCTTCTGGCATTGCTTGATAATAAGTTTTGAACCCATAACTCTTCTCGTCATGGGTAACAATACCGTCCATTACCAAACGATAATCGAAATGGTTTTCACCAATCGCATCACCACCGAAGTTTTCATAAGATCCAGCATAACCACTAATCCCACCATCCAGATAAACTTGACGGACAGTTGGGTTCGCCATAATCCAACGCTGGTTAACCAACCCAGCAGTTTGAAGTTCTGGTACTGTAGTCAGGCGTGTGATGTTGTGATCGTTCCAAGTGGAATCCGACTTAGTAGTCAAGTTACGCATTAACTGAACTGCGTCACTCGAACTAATAATGGTGAACATCTTCTGCGCGCCATCAAAGAAGTTTGCCGCTTGAGTACTCAATGTAGTTCGCATTGTTTCATAACGCTGACCCAACCAACTACTGGTCGAGTTGTCGAAATGACCACCTGCGAACACATCGATAAGATCATTACCTAACGATGCATGATCCATGAATCCTCCTATTTAAAGTGCTGCTGAACGACGACCCGGTTTAAAGAATGGGATAGTCGTGTGATCCAACGGTATTTCAAATGAATCTACTGGGCACAATTCATTGTTGGACAAAGGCAATTCTTTACCCAGTTTATTCCGAACGTGAACACCGTAAATCATTCCACCACCGGACAAAGTAATCCGGTATTCTTTGTCGCCAATGAGCAAACCAATCAACTGAGTTTGCGCACCAAATCCAGAAACAAACCAATCCCGATTAGTAAACGAGAAAGTGACATGTCTGTCACCAACACACCAATTACCATCACGATCTTTATAAATCTTGATGTTACCACCTGATGGAATCGGATTGATTGCGGGTTTGTCATTTGGGTTGCTTTGTGGCGTAAACGCGGTATCTTCAGAAGGCGATGTCACTGCATTAGGAAATACAGCGTAGTGCTCTTCAATTTCTCGTTCAGTACTCACAAGAATCCGTTCAGCTAAGCTATCCACTGGATCAAATGGTACGGCAGTTGAGGGCTTTATCATTAAGCTACTTTCCATTCTGGACGTGGAGGCAGGTAATCAGCATGCACCCAGTTCACGAGAGTTTCAACAATCGGACCTTGCATTTCCAAGTCACCAGACAAGGCATGCGGAGTGTTTACGCTAATAGCCCAGTTGTGTGGTGCAATTGGAGACATCATTTCAGCCAACCATTCATCTGGCAACAGAGTCAGGTTCAACTGATCGCCATCGAAGTCAGCGTTTGGTGCTTTAAGGATAGACACAGACATGCTGATTGCGTTATCTGTAATATCCGTCTTAACAATCGTAATCCGAAGCAGTTGAGTACTACCACGCTGCAACGTTGGATTTCGGTGGAAAGAAGCTGGCAGACCTTTATACTTGGATTCATTGATAAGCTCTTTGAAAAGCTGATCCAAGATCGGGCAATATTTCAATACATGAGAATAGATATGCGCAAATGCTTCACGCGTGGTCATCTTGTGTTTACGTTTCAACTTGTTAGCCAAGTGATACTTCAACAGTTGACAACCGATACCCCACGGAATGTGAAGTTCGTCATGTACATGTGGATCTGAGATCGAGGTAATAACCGCACGTGCAGTTAAGTTCAGTCGGCCACCCAATACGTGACGACGAATCAAACCAGGCTTCTGGCCAATTCGTTGCTTATCGTAGTTCTCATGGAAGATAGCCATAAGCTTCAAAGCTGTTGCCATCCGATTCTGAACCTTAATAGGCTTCAGGGGGATCGGACTACTACCAATCGAACTAACCGTTAGGACGGCATCCATAGCGGCTGCAATTGGCTTATCGATGTATACACCGGACGTGGTGGATTCAACAACAAAGCACAACTTCGATGGAACAGAGATATTCTTTGGAAACAGTAGTTCACGGTTCTCACGGACAAATTGGATTATGTCCGCTTTACCTTGTTGAATAATAGAACTATCCAACAGGAACTGAAAGATCTCATCAAAGTGTTTAACGAAGTTATTCAAACCTCGTTCAAATCCACGTTGCAGGATCTTATCCATCTTACGACGAGTTTCACGAGAACCAATGTCATCGTAATTCACGGTGTAAGCTGTGTTGGTAAACCATTCCATGAAGTCAACTTCTTTTGTTGTGATATGCCCAGATAGCATAATCCACAACTCAGGAGATACCAGTCGATCAACTCCTTCTGGAGCACGAATCCACATGGATGGAACGATGGGTCGGTTAGCCAACGAAATTACAGGATGACCACACACATCACAGATAACTCCGATCTTGTGTGCATCATCTAACTTCCCGCATTCACAAGAAGCCGAATGCTCAATCGCGTCTGAGTCCGTATGATGGGAATAAAGATATCGTTTGAATTCTTCCTTTTGTTCTAGACTACTGGTATTGAAATCGTTAGCAAATACAGGACTACCCCCCTGTTCAGCTAACTCCTGGTCGTGATCGACCACTTCTGCATATAAACCCATGTCGTCTCCTGTTCCTTTTGTAAAATAAAAAAGGGAAAATCGAGGCCCCATCAGGAGCCTCAATGATCTTTTAGGCAACAGTTACGATCAGTAGCGCTTGAACCAGTTCACGAGTTTCACGTGCAGCGTTCGGAGTCGCTTCTTTTACCAGACGCGATACTGCACCACGGTAAGCCATTTCGTTAGCAAACTCTTGACGAGCACTACGAACTTGACGGGTAAGAGTTTCCAGACCAACCGGTACCAGAGTAGCCAGCAGTGCATCGGTCTTTTGACCTTCGGACAGATGTTTGTGGGTCAGTTCAGCAATTTTCTTCAGCATTGGGTAACACTCCAAATCAACAAGGGGAATAAGGTGATCCCCGAAGGAACCACCTTAATTAACAACTTACTGGTACAGCATGCCTACGGCGCCAGTAGTGCTGAAGCCGTAACCACCAGTACCAGCCTGAGCCAGAGTAGCGGTCGAACCAACAGCGTACTGCATGATGCCAGCGTTACCACGGAACTGCTTACCACCGAATACGGAAGTAACGTTTTCCATTGCAACGGTCAGGCCAGCGTCTTTCGATGCAGCGTTAATAGCCAGAATCCATTTAGGGTTCAGGATACCACGGTCCATACGGGAAACGCGTTCGATGCTGTTACCCAGGAAACGATCTTCCATGTTTTCGCGGTTACGCATGCGAATTTCTGGATGTTGCTGATCGTCAGCCAGAGTAGCGTAGTACGATTGGAACTCTTGCTGGTTACCTTGCGACAGGTTCATCGCCATCAGCAGATCGAGGTCAGTTGCAGGTTGCTTCTCGCCTTTGGAGTCGATGTAGCTACCAACAGTGATTTCGGTACCGTATGGACGAACGATCCAATCCACTTCTGGGTTGAAGTGATTCAGGTAGGTTTTACCCAGCAGGTTCAGGCACGCCTTGTTGAGTGCAGCATTAGCCTTAGCTTTGTTCGGACCTTCACCCATTGCATCCAGGAAGAACAGGTCGAGAGCCGAGCTGTCACCGATGCGGTTCAGGTCGATCAGGAAGATCGGGTTAGGTTTAACCATCAGCTGCATCAGTTCAGCGAAGTGAGCAGGAGTGAAGGTTGCGCCTTTGGTTTCGATCTTGGTACGAGCTGGTTCCAGAACGTAGCCCAGTGCACCGATATCGCGTGCATCCAGTTTCTTACCATTGACATCAGGAACCAGAGCCTTAGCCCAGGATTGCTGATAGGTGGTCAGGAACGGGTTCAGCAGAGCGAAGATGTGCATTTCCAGAGTGTGGGCTTGAATCCACGGAGCTGGACGAACATCAGTGATGGTCAGGGTTGGAGTGAACGGAGCGGTTGCACCTGGCAGCTGTTGTTGTGGAGCACCACCCCAAGTCTGAGCTTGAGCAACTGGCATGTATTCCAGACCAACAGCCAGAGCAACTTGGTTCAGCTCGGTATCGGCTTCGAAGTACTCGTTAGTACGAGCCTTGGATTTGTCCGAACGGTGCATGCTTACCAGAATGTCGGCACGCAGTGGAGTACCCACGCTGTCGTAAACTGGCTTACCGCTGAAGTCCATTTTGACTTGCAGAACTTCGTTCTCGTTCTTGATATCTTCTTCGATCGAGAATGGCTGTTCACCTTGCAGACGTTGCAGGGTATCTTCACAGGTGTTGATTGCAGCCAGAAGGATATTCTGAACGCGATCAGCTTGGTCTTTGAAAACGAAGCTACCTGGAATTACGGTTGCACCAGCAGTGTGGGTGATTGCATCAGGCAGACCCAGTTGGCTGCGAACGTAAGCCGACAGACGGTTCCAGTAGTCGGCGGTCAACACGTCTTTCGCGTTTGGACGACGGGAAAGAGTTTCAACGATCGAACCACTTGGGCCATGGATCGGAGTTTCAACGTTCGGCAGACGGTCACTGTCGTTTTGCAGGATCAGTGTACGAATGGCGATGGTTGGCTTACGGCCATTAACACCGCGATCGACTTTAGCGATCAGGATGGACGACATGCCGACTTCGTGAGTTACGCGCTCAAAGCGGTACACGTGGAAGGTTTCTTCTACCAGTTGCTGCTCGATCGAAGTCTTAGCAGCTTGAGTGAAGGTGGTCAGTGCATCAGCGGAACGAACATCGTTACCAGTTACGGTAGCGGAGCGACGCATGCGATCGTTGATGTTGCGACGACCAGTGCTAGCGGCTTTGTTTGGCTGTGCATTTTGGGTTGGTGGAACGTACTGCTGCTGTTGCGCTTGTGGAGCTGGAGCGGCTTGCTGAGTACCGGTGTTGGTGGTGCTTTCGTCATTTACAGCCATGGTGGTATTTCCTTAGGAGTGTGTTTTCTTGATCAAGAAGAACCTACTTACTGCTTAGATTCATAACAGTAATATAGTTCTGAGTTTTTTTACAATGCAACATAGGGTGTGCGAACACGGCATATGCGCGAAGGTGAGTGACCTGTTAGATCGACTACATAACATACTACATGTTGAGTACTCTTATCAAAAGGTTTCAATTCGGGATATAACTGAGTACAAGTTTCAACCCTAGTGGCATCTACCTGTATTAGATTACGGATGCCAGTATTTTATTGTTCGGCCATTGACGAAGCCGGAACATAAAGGGGACCTTCAAGCTTTATATTGTCAAGGGGGACTGGCGAGATTGCAATAAACTTAGTCGTTTTGAAAACCTTAGGTGCATCTTCCAGTTCACATGATTCCCATTTACGTTTCAATGAATCATGTAAGGTAATTGAATTTTCAGAATAGTCAACCGTGCGCATGAATTTATGCTCTTCAATGAAATATAGAAGAGCCGCACGATACGGCAACGAATCTTTAAAACGCTCAGGCATTACATCGAACCAACTAGGGTTCTTCATTGGGACCAGAAAACCGCGTCCTTGTTGATCAATAAATAGCTGACCTTTAAGAAAACCGTGACCATAGCGAAAGGTCATATTCATGTAAGGATCGCGTTCTAAAGCGAGGGGGTCCTGAAAGTAGTCCGCCAGCTTAAGCTCTAGATAATCAGTATATACGCCCATGGTAAATCTCCTATTGTTTTTGGCAAGAATACATCTGCTTTGTATAGTCACCTTTATTCGTAACGGCGAGATAACCGCGATCACGAAGGAAGACAATTTCTGTTTGATCTTGGTCTTTAACCTTAGCATATTTAATGTCTAAGGAATTGACGCATTGGTCCCAGGTTTTGTATGGTGTTTCAGTACGAGTGGTTGAGATAAAACCAAACAGTTTAACTGAAATAAACAGTGACGCCATTATGACCATTAGGGCTCCGATAGCTTAGGGTTGTTTAACCTGTGTGTAGAATGATATACATTCATTTAATGAAAATATATTATCCGGATTACACATTGGTAATATAGTTTTGAAATAATTTAAAATATTAAGGTAAGGGCATATGTATCAGCTATTTAGGGAAGTCCCTTTACACAAGCTTGGTGCGGTACGAGATGTCGGTCTTCCCTATATAAGAAGAATTTATGAAGGATTGATTCGCGACGTTAAGACCTACTATCGCAAACGACCGAAGTTTGTCGAGTCTAACAACCTGCTTGTCGAATTAATCAAACAGTTCGTGGTTGAGTTCAAGAGCGATGACTTTGCTTATGCCCGTAAAGTAGAACAACAGCTTTCTCGTTTAGTTGGTGTCATGGGTTTGACTTCTCCTATTAATAAAGGAAAGGTTTGGGAAGGGGGAGTTACACTAGGTCCTAAGTCAAATGAAGTTGTAATGGTTTCATTTGAAGACTTCCCAACGCAAGGTCTGGAAAAGACTTGGCAAGAACTAAAACCTTTGCGGTATCTTTATCACACTCGTACTGATATCGGACTGCCAATCATGAATAACACAACACCAGGTATTGCCTATGGTGTTATTCTAATTAACATCCCCATGCTGTTAGTACAATATCGGTATTGGTTGAAAGATCAGATTGCAACTCGTGGAAATGAAGTAGAGTCTCCGATGCGATTTGTAGGCGCTTACGTGCTTCCTAACGCGATTGAATCCTTCTTGGATATCAGTTGGTTCAATAGACTCGAACGTCAAGCTAAGGGCATTCCAAACCCTCGGTTCCCTGCGCCACATCCTTTCTACATCACCGATATGAGTGATCGATTGGAGAAGTTGGCTAAGTTTACAAATGAGATGGCCGTAACTAAAGCAATCACTTTAGAAGCAACAGCCACAGCAGTTCCAAGTCTAGTTAATCCAACTTTATTTGAAACCGTTAAATTACCTAAAGGGGTAGTCACTGTACAAAATGAATGGGCCATTGCATTAGCAAGATTTCCATACATTCGATACCTTACTTCACTCATGCAAACAGGTGGAGTATTTGACAGAGCGCAATTAAACGATGTTATTATCGATTTGATTGAAACCACTTACGACTCTACCTTTAGTCAATTTGGTAATAATGCTTTTGTTAAGAGTTTCAAACAGCAAGTCATTGAGTTTGTAGCAAAAAATAAATAAGGCATAAGCCCTACCATCAAGGTAGGGCTTTATGTTGTCTTGAACAAAGTTTTAGTAGAATCGACAACGAGCGAAGGATACTTATTTTCATCTTCAATCGTAGGTACGGTATCTTCAGTTAAAGTTACTCCATCAATTGACGTAAATGTTCGGAGAACTCTTTTCCCTGTTAATACATCAATCACGATAGCCGTTTTTATATCTGGAATATGAAGACTCATGGAATCACCACCGGTTGTGGTGTTATATCATCAAGATCAGATTTCCAAGGTCTCTCACGTATCTTCATATTCCCAGTGACATCTCGAGAATAGGTTCGTACGATCACCTCACTAGTTTCGATATCAATATCGATTTCTTGACCAACTTCCTCTTCTAATAAAAGATTCATATAAAGTCTACCCGTGCTTCGTCTTCGACGGATTTCCAATAGTCCTCTTCAATCTGTTCCGCTTCTAGTTCAGATAAAGTCATTGGTTCGTTATGGATAGAGATGGCTGCATTTTTAAGAATGTCATAATTTACTCCTCCGTCACGAATACCTCCGAAAGTAACTCGCGGTACGGAGGTTGACCAGGTTTGTCTTTTTGGGTCATCTAACAATAGACTCATAACAACATTACTCCCACTGATTCCAAAGACAAGCCAAGTCTAGTTTTCTCTTCTTCAAGTGCTTCCATTTCAGCGAACGTCATATCGGCACGTTTGGTATGCATTAACTGATTTAACCGCGAGGTTGGTGGATTCCAGTCAATCTGAAACTCATCTGAATGAAGATCAACATCTAGCTCATTATCCAATAAAAGACTCATAGCAAAACTGCTCCAATTGACATAAGGGATTGTGTCAGGCGCTGTCGCTCTAACTCTTGTTCTTCTATTTCAGCGAAGGTCATGTTTCTACGTGACTTAGGTTTTAATTGAGCAATGCCAATTGTAGGATGGGACCAACCTAATTCAGGAAGAGCAGCCTCTTTCAAATCGTCCTCTAATAATAAACTCATAGGAAATTCACCTGTGTTTGATCAAAGCCTTGTTGGAGTTCTTTTACTTTCTCTTCATGAGCAAGCATTTCGGAAATAGTCATATCTTTTGGAGTACTTAAAAGATCGGTCATTTTGGTGATTACTTCACCCCGCATAGACGTACGGTGACTTCGACTAACCGCTTGTAGCCTTTGTGCAAACGAATCATTCATAACAATTCAACTCCCATGTTTAGCAATTGTTGCATTGCTTCCTCAACCCGTTTATCCTTATCGATTAATTCATTTAAGGTCATTGAGTCGATTACTTCACGATGTCGGCGGCTACGTTGACTAAGGGAAAAAACATCAATGCCCTGTCCACCACCAGGATGACTTAAAACCCGATTGAGATCAATATGGGGGTGTGCCTCATCACCAAGTAATAGACTCATAGAAACTCCATATGCTTTTCTCTTAGCCGTTGTCGAGTTCGTTCTTTAATTTCTTCAAGCTTTTCCAGTGTACTCAATGTAGGTGCAGAGGAACACGCTTCATCAAAGGCTAATCGCTTAGCTAAATCAATCGGATCGTCTTCTAAACCCAGGCCATGTGTTTCTTCCAGAAGCAAACTCATAGGAACACCGTTTCCTGTTCTAGTGCCTCGGCGAGCATTTTGGCTTTCTCTGTCTCTACCCGTTCCATTTGGTTTAAGGTAAGGACTTGACTCCGAAATTTAACACCCTTTATTACGATGGGGATTCCTTCTGGGAATGACTTAGAATCAACAGGTATAGAAGGAAAAGTATATTCTTTTGACATGTTGTTTATTCCCGACCAGGTGGCTCGTATTTATCAGAAAGTGGGTTCATCGTAGTCATGAGAAAGTTATCAAATGAACCCGATACGTCAATATCCCCATCGAAGTCTTGGTTAAGTGAACCTTGTGCATAAAGCTTCGCGTCGGAAACATGCGTTACTCCGGAGTAACTATTATTCTTTATTTTTTCAATTAGGTGGGTAGTGAATGATTCATCAACAACTGTTCCCCACGGTTGGTCTTCTAATAGCAGTCCCATTAGCTCATAAACCTCGTACTGAAAACTTTGTTAAACAGGCTTTTAAATTTTACTTGAAGCTTTTTAAACCGAGTCATAAAAACTCCACGTCATCTAAATGGTTATTCCGAGGTTTATCTTCCTCAAGAATTAATCCACCAACCACGGCGCGCTCAACAGCAATGAATTCACCCAACGCTTCGGAGTATCGTAAAAGACTAGCTACCGGATCGTTTCCATTGCGCATCTTTGCGGCAAAAACTAAACTTGAAATATGGTCTTGTGCATCTAACGTTAGATCTAAACTCATAGAAACTCTACTCCTTCCTCACCTGGTTCACCACATTGATCTTCTTCTAATAACAAGCCTGTTTTCGGCGCTTCAGGCAAATACATTTCAAGACATCGTTTATTATAGCTTTGCCATGTTGCACGAACCAATTCAGATCGCGTTTTATCGAAAAGATCAACTAAATGCTCTTTTTCAATGTTCAGGTTCAAGGCCATTGCTTATACCTCTACAGAAACTCAATGTCCTGATCGACATAATTAATCTTTTTAGCCGGGGATAACTGCAAGCCTGAATTAGCTGATGGTCCATCCATAAAAGGAAGAGGCTCGGCATGCATTGATCGACCAAGGTTAACCATCAATCGAGCGGCTTTATCTGCGAAATAATCAGAAGCCTCGCCCGCCAGATTCTCTACTTCTAATTCTAAATTTAAAGCCATGTGAACTCCTATACGAACGTTATATCATCATCACGCTTTTTAGAAAGAGAGCTATCTACCATCCTCGCCATTGAAACTCTAGGACGGAATGTTGGAAAAACAGGTAACGTGAGGTCTGATAATTGCACCATGTAATCAGTATATGCTTCATCATTCTTTTGATCATCAAACTCTTTATGTAGATCTAAATCCAGTGACATAAACCACCTACAGGAATTCAGGAGCATTACGTGGGTCAATAATCCAGGGTCTTGGTTGATCTTCTTCTAAAATAAGCCCCCCTTCCGTGGTAACCATGTCTCGAATATTATCCCCGGCATCAATAGTTGATTCAGAATAATACCTACCAATTCCTTTACGAATCTCAACTCCATGCTCAGCGGCAGTGATGTCTAAATTTAACGACATAAAATCACCTATAATAACAATGGTTCATCAGGGGGTAACATGCGGTATTTGTCATGTTGGTCATCGATTAACAACAGACCACCTTCGCGAGTTATAGGTTCTATTTGAATATAAGCTAAACTGTCAATATACATAACTTGCTGAGAAAGCCCCCGACCGAGTTTGGCTTCTTCGTCTAACTGTAGATTTAAAGACATTAATTTTAATCTCCATCAGGCAGGAGTCTCATCCAAATGGTCTTCTGGTTTAGTGGCTAATACTAAACCTCCATCATTGACAATTTGCTCTGGTTCAATGGGTGCCCAATAATACATGGTTTTAATACCTGACCCATATGCCTCTATTAACTCTTCAAGTTCCAAATTCATATTTAGTGACATATTACACCAGTGCATAAAAGCCTTCCCGAAGGAAGGCCGTTATGTCGTCAGTTAATAGAAGTCTGAAATCAGACGGGTGTTCTTTTTATCTGAAAGGAAAATACCAAGAGATTCCAGAATCAAATAGAACACACCCATGGTGTTTGCAATGATTGTACGGACGTCAGCGATCTTAGCGATCTCGTGCGGAACGTTATGGTTCTCAACGATGGACATTGGTACGTGAATGGCGTTTACTTCAGTACGTTTAGTGCGCATATACCAAGCTTTCAAACGTTGACGCATTTTGTCATCAGCAATCGACTCGGCCCACTCTTCCAACGCTGTCCGATTGTTTGCCGTAATCGAAATCTTTACGAAGTTATAAGGCGGTGTCAAAGGGGTTGTGCTAAAGGATGGATGGAATACTTCTTCCCAGAATGAGTGTTTACGATAGGTATCGTTATCTTCCGACTTATAAGCACTCAGTTGTTTACATTGACCAGTTGTCAGGTATTCTGATTTACCCGACAACAGAGAAGTCATAATCTCACGTTCCATATCGGCAATTGCTTTACACTCAGCACCCAAGTCAATCGAACGTTCAGATTTAACCGAATCGATGATCCGATCCATCAATGCTTTACCCGCGTTAATAATCTTCGGCGGTACCTTACTATCCCTAAGACCAACCCCTTTAACTTCCTTACGTGCTTCAAGGAACATTACCCCTTCAATCGCATCCTGAGAAGCGTAGTAGTGTTTAGACCGAGTGGTCATAGACAATACTGCAAAGTAATACTCGTTCTTCATCGCGAGCATACGAAGCTTTTCTTCAGGTACGCCCATGTTGGCAGATTGAATTGCCAAGATGTGCATTACAACTTCAGATACCAAGAACACCAAAGAGAACACAGTACGTTTTGCTTCTGGTGTAAAGCATACACGACCATAGAACTCTTCAACCCACCACTGCATGGTAAACATGGTTGAGTCAGTATCTGAGATAACCGCTGCCCGACGATAAACAGAAGGGAATGCGTTGATACTAGCTGGGATGTTTTTAGTGATCAGAAACGATTTGATGAAAGGTGTATATTTCTGAAGTGTATCGATAATCAAACGACCAGTACCGTACAGGAAACCAAATACTTCTGGAGACTGTTCGGTCAGCATGTCATCGTTTCGACCCTTCACCATTTCATAACACAAGAACTTAGCCAACATCTTAGTGTCGCCATCAAGCGCTTTGTATTCGTCTTTGGTGTAAGCGTGTTCTGGAGTACCAATCTGAGACAAATCATCAATAAACCCACGGATCATTGTGGGGTTCAATTTGTACATGTGATACAAATCGCCAACGTACATAATAGCTGCACGCTGAATTGGTTTCATCCCATCAACCATTGTACGAATCTGGTTTGTAAACTGAGCATTCTGCCAGTAGTGTTCCGTCGAATACAACATCATGTCAATGACGTCTTGCGTAGTCGGATACACCATACCAAATTGTTGAATGGTTCGTTCCATCTCAACCAAGTCACAGTTGTTGATAATCGACACGAAGTTTGCTTTCACAATCTCCGGGGTATAATAGTGTCGGTTACCCATCAAGAACTTTTCGTTATTCGCGTTTGAATACGAAGTTGCAACACGGCAAGTCGAAGTCAAACTAGAGTGAGTCGACTTGCAATAAAGAATGGTCGCACTCGATACAGTAGCACCCGAGTATGAGTTGTTGTTTATCTTCAGGTTCTCTTGTTCACCTTTAAGAACCAGAGCCTTTTCATATTGGTAAGCACCTTCTGCATCAATCTGAGCGTTCTTTACAGCCTTACGTTTGCTTACACCTTCGAAGATGTATTCGGAGTGAGTTGCTTTACGAACTGTTTCAGGAACATAAGCCGTCAACGATGGAGCCAACAACAAGTTCTGTTTCTTAACCCGATTCAAAAACCCCATGAATGTAACAGTCATTGGTTTCCGATCGCCATTCGGTTCTTTGTTCAGAATCCGAGTGGGTGGGTTTTGAAAAGGTGTTGGACCATCTTGTTTAACCTGGGACTTTACGAAGTCTAAACATTGGTCGTACGGATCACCTGTCATCAACTCTAGGTAACGCGCGTTGTCATGAAGATACGAGTCAACGATCTCCATATCGCGTTTATAAGAAGAAGCCGGTTGAATAAAAACGTTAGACGACATAGTTAAAGACCTCTCGAATAATTAAGTAGGTCTGGGGCAATAAGGGTATCCGAAGATACCCAAATTACTTACCACCTACATCTCACATGGTTAACCATGCAAGTAATTATTCGAGAGTAGCAACATCCGGAGCTTTACCATTCACCCGACAAGCTAAGATCAATTGATCAAATACTTTACGGTTGATGTTGTAGAACGTCAGTTTGCCTGTCTGACCTTCTGCAAGCGTGACTGAGCCTGGACGAATCCATTCGTGAGCAAGGATCTGGAATTCCCCACTCGGCATCTGTACACGACAGTAGGTGTACTGGGTATAATCCGACGGAGTGCCCGCTGGAAGGGATGGGTACATGATGCCGTGGTTAGCTGCGATATCAAAATTGAGAACGCTGGCTAGTTGGGCATCGAATGAACCACAGAAGGTAACGTTTTGAAATACGTTACCTAATTGGGCAACAGGCCAGACTTCAAATGAAATCTTCTGTTTTACGTCGACATCAGAAATGTTTAACATGGTTTGCCTCGATGCATTTTAGGTTTCATATCTTTAGGCTGCACCACCCAAGCAAAGGTCCCGGAAATATTCACTGGGATAATCGAAAGCACATCATGCTTCGGATACATCTCATGGAATTCTTTATACAGTCGGTAGACATCTACGACGTCCAGATCACTATCTTCGAGGAAATCATCTTTGTCATGAGTGTAGTTCATGATGACATCTTCGAAGATATCCATGACCTCTTGTTGAAACCGTGTTATAAGCCTACGGTTACGACTACTGCCAAGTTCAAACAACTGATCCTGTTCATCATCGTATTTAAATTCTTTCAACCAGCGACCAGCAAACAAGCTTCCGAGGTTTGATTGATGCACTACAAGAGTGTATGAGGTGGTGTCCATGTGTTACCCTTAATAAACGAAAGCGACCTCCCTACCGTAGTTGTGGAGTTCGATGTGTTTGCAATATGGTGTTTGGTTATTGATAGCTTGCTTAAATCTGATCGACTGATAAAACTCGCAAACGTTGGTTACGTATTCATTAACCAACGTATGAAATACCGAAAGCTGATGGCCTTCTAACAAATCATAAACACCGTGATCGTACAAAACCTCCTGCACCACTTCATCACTGAATAAAGGAAATTCTTTATTCCGATTAGGCATTGGAGGGTTATAACAATCATCGACGTATTCTATCAGATAATGCGCTATCCTTAACCCTAACGTTGGATCACCCTGTACGTAATACTGTATCCTTCCAAAATGACTGAGTTCACAGAAGAACAATGTTTTACTCATTAGAGATAGCTCGGCTCTTTTGCAGGCGGAACATATGCAAATTCATTACCGTCATCATCCACAACCAAATCTTCGTCAGCATCTGGTGTAATTGGAATAACCGAATCGGATGACACAATAAAGAATTGCGTTCTTTCAGATTCAATGTCGTGTGAAGCAATCTTAGTAATCTGTCGTCCTTGTCCAATATAGTTCTGAACAGTTTGATTGATTACTACCGAATAGTAACGAAGACACACCGTAAACCACTGTGACATCGTTTGCATTGTGATTGCATCATCAGGCGTTTCGAAACTGTATTGCTTTGAAGCTGTTGGAAACGTTTCAGCAAAGTAATGTGAGAAATCCACATCCGCGTAGATCGGTTGCCCTGCATTGTACGTCAACCAATGATTGATACATTGATGAATCATCAAGGTAACGTCAACGTGGTCTAAGTGATCATTTTCCTTTTGACTACGTCCGGCGAAATTAACAATCGTCATCTGTAGTTTACGAATGACTTTCTGAATAACGGATGAATCAACAACGATGCCGGTATTGTGAACTGCTACTAGCGTTTCCATAATTGTGGCTCATGTGGTGAGTACTAATACAATATTCGACTTAGTAAGTTTAAAACATCGCAGTGCATATGCCGCGTAATGCGGATCTTCACGTTTGATGGTACCTGCTAACTCAGCTTTGTACAATTGGGAAAGTTTGTTGACGATCTCAGCATAACGGGGATAGAGATCTTTATTAGGGACTCTCACACCACTGTCATGATATTTCTCCAACAAGTCCTCAACCCCTCGGGCTACATTGGAATTCAAGCATTGTTGATAGATAGGTCGGTCACAATACATGTGACTATACAGGGCGTTCAGGAATGACCCAAACGCGTGCTCCACTACCCACTTTTTGTAACTTTTTATTTCGTCTATAGAAAGCCTCTGGTTCAACATTATCAGCATATTCATGTCGATCCCACCCATTGGCATCGTAGACGATGATAAAGACAGCGGAGGAGCATTTGAAGTGAACAGGGAAGACTCCCTTGACTCCACGGGGTAACATACGCCAAAGGGTAATTCCTGCTTTAATAAATAATTCTTCATATTTACGACCCTGTTTGTTATCCCCTGCAAGTTCCGGTATGTTGTTTGTATAAATGTTTTCCTGTTTGTCTTCTAACTTGATTCCATCTAATACCCATTTGCAAATTGCAGTAAAGACTCCAGATGGTCCTACACCAGAGTATTTCTTTTTAGAGACCAAACGTTGATGCAGTTTCTCCAGTTCTTGATATTCTGGGAAGTACGCACTCAACTCTAATGATAAGACGATCTCCTTTCGGATATCTTTAACTGGAGCTTCTGTCATTTTGGCGATACCCATTTCCAGTTCACATAAGTGATTTGACTGTTGCCCCTATTGACGATCATGGGAATACCCACCATGACATAGTTCTTCGTTTCCATCTCATGCAAGAACTCTGCTTTTGGTATCGGATCACTCACTGTTGTAATATAATTCCCAGATGACTCAAGTACCACCGCACCTTTAAGAAGTCGATCAAATGTTGGAATGGTCATAATTACCTCTTGGGACATAAAGCCTCCCTTTCAGGAGGCTAGGAATTAATGTCGGTGATTTAACAAATAAGCTTCAACCATACGGACTTCTTCTGTAGACAAACGATCTTGATTCTCGTAGGAGGCAACTAATGCCAACAAGTCACGATCGGTTACAACCTTAGGAAGTTCAGTAATGGTTAACAGGCAACTGGTGATGTCCGCGGAATACTTTCGATCACGCTTGATGTGTCGATTGAAGTGCGCCATACCAAAAATGTGCAACACCTTAGACACTACTTCAGTTTGAAATTCTTCAATCCCTTCAAGACCCATTTGCTTAAACAACATTGGGTTTACTTTAGGAGTGGTGCGAGAGAATTCTAATTGAGGATAGAGTCGACGGATAACATCTGCGCAAAGGGCGACAACAAAACTACTATCGATGTGTCGTGCGAGGAGTTTCTCCAGTTGGTCATGGATGTACCCAATTGGATTAGTGCAATCAAAAGAAACAAATAGCTCACCATCACCCATTTCATTTTTGAATTCACTGGCTTCTTCCCATTGTGCTACTCGATAATCTTTACCTTCAGCAATACCAACATAACCATCGGCAGCGAAGACGGTATGGATTGTCCAGTTGCGTGCAGCAATATGTTTGTAAACCTGTTTATTAATGTCGAACACAACACCATCAATCGAAGCATCATTTTGAACTTCATTGATCAATTGCAAAGCCAGTTCATCAATCTGGTCTTCGCCAACATTAAACAGAGCTGAGGCTAATTTAACATCCCAATCGATTTCATCAACCTTTGGAATCATGGTCAACGAGTCAAGTGTTCGTTCAACCAGTACCCGAATGAATCGAGTGGCTAACGTACGATGCGGGGAAGGAAATACTCCTTTTGGATTATTATTGTAAATGAACTCCATATAGCGCATCACTGTATTTAGTGAGCTACGAATTTCCAATACAAAAAAGCGCTTGTGCATTTCATTTCCTCGGGTATCAAGTTGTCGGGTGCATCAAATACAAAACGCGATCCTCACGTTTCATCCTTGCAAAACAACCCGCGCTCTCAGGCGTAAATTTTATCGTGCGGAACAGATGTGTTCGCGCTTCCTCATGTATTTCAAACCAGGATAGTTCATTGGGTAAATTGTTACGTGGATCATATCCGACAATCCAAAGGTGTTGAAACCGATTAATGGTGTAGGATATAAAGTCATCTATCAGTTGGTTCCGCTTAGCGTAACGTTCTGGTAGGTTCCCCTGAATCGCTATGAAACGCGTGCAGAGTAAATCGATGACATGACCAACGTCATACGTAACCAATGTCCAAGATGGGGATGTCATTAGACGACTCCAATTTGCATAATACTCCACACTGTAATATAGTTTTGAAATTTTATGAAATAGTCTCGTAGAAGGCTCCACCCCTTATGTATACTATACGCTACCCAAGTATTAGAATACATGAGATCGTTCCTTATACGGCGTTATAGGAGGTCACAGAATGAGTGCCATTGCAAACGCACTGGCGGATTTGGAATTTACGATTCCAGAAGAAATCCGTAAAGCCGCATTTATGAACTGCGAGCAAGCAAGTTGTGGCTTGAACATTTCTTTGGAAACAAGGATTCGGGAAGCTGTCATTCAACCACGTGTTATTAAAGACATCAACCTCATGGGTGGTGCACAAACTTACATCCCGCTGGACTTTCCAGTACGGTCAGAATACATCGATCCATTGTGTGTAGTTTATTACATTCCAGATGAGTTTACTCAACAACGAACGATCGTTCAAGCCTATGGTATTTTCTTTGGTGTTATGGGTTATCAGAATACAGGTGCTGCATTGAGCTTTACCGATAACACGATCGCAGCAGCAGCTCGTAAAGTAGTTGATTCTGCCCGTCAAGTATCTCCTGCTCAAACTTCGTACGTGAACATGATTGCTCACAACGTACTAATGGTGCGTTACATTTATCTTCCGTCACAAACAGCTTTCCTAAGTTGTCGTCTGACGAACGATGATGAACTCAATACCATTCGGACACCGTCTTACATCAAGTTCTCTGAGTTGGTTGAACATGCCGTTAAGTCGTACATTTATAACAAAATGTACATCAAGATGGGCGAAGCCTACTTGCATGGTGGTCAAGCACTGGGTGAATTCAAAGACCAAGTTATGGAATGGCGTGACTCTGAAACATTGTATCGTGAACTGCGAATTAAATGGATGAAAATTCAGCAGAACTTTAACGATCCAGAAGGTCGTCGTAAACATCTGCGTACTGTAGTTGGCGTACCGCAATAAAAAAGAAAACGACATAACGCCCTCTCCATCAAGGAGAGGGCTTATGCCGTTATTTACAGAAAAAGTTTCAAAGTTTGCATCGTTCCTTCAGATAACGGATAATCTGACGAGTTTGGAACATCTGGACGCATCCGTACGCCACCACCCGACATGACCCGGAAACCAATGTCGATGTGAGTACCAGCTGCCCGATAGATGAACTTATCTCTCGTGTCGTATTCATAAGAGAGTTCGCCAACGCCATCCAGCACGATACGTATTTTACCAGAGCATTTATACTTGGCTTTAAACTTATCCGTAAAGAGAAGAAAGTCTCGATCCAAGTCCCGTCGGAAAGTGATTTTATTTTCATCCAGATTAATCACACCAATGGTGCTTGCTTCATCAAAGGAATTGATATTATCTAGCATTAGCTTCAGAATGTTGTGAATATCTAATTCTGTCACTTCCTTCTGTTTTGAATAGATCGTTCTTTGGTAAGTATTGTCCAGACGACTGGCAATGAAATTATGAAACTCTTGCCCTTCACCATCATTAAAGCCTAGGCTCCATGAATCGGGATATACCAACAGGTTTAAAACAATCTCACCATTCCGAATTACTTCCAGAACATCGCGGCGATATGGTTTCTTTGTCAACTCCTTCAAGGCTGCGTTACATGAAGTAACGTGTTCCTGAAGGGATATAGGTTCTGGGAACATACCGGCCTCAGTCAATGTTTCAACCAGTCCTTTTACAGACAAAGCTTCCAGCGCGGATCTCAACATACCAATTGCATCTGCCGTAGTTGTAGTTCGGTAACCGGGGTGAATGTCTAAAATTCCAGGGATATTGGTATTGGAATGGAACACTACTTCTAGTCGATCTTTATGGCGAGTGGAAATAATCAAAAGATTTGATGACTCGTTATTGCCACGACCTCGAGAAATATAGTACCATTTATTTCCCCATTCGAAAGGAGTGCCGTCTTTATTTGAGGTAAGCGCTTTCCGAATATCTTTGTTTAGCGCCCGGAGTATTTCTGTCTCCGTGATGTCTCGTTCTTTTAATGTAGCCAACAGATCTTTTAAGAATTGCTCAGCTTGACCAAAAGTACAATCTTTAAATTCGGGTTCTGGATTAAACCCACCGTCTTCTAGATCAAACGTTGCAAGCAGTATTTCAGGGATTCCATTAAAAAGATACAGACGACTAGAACTTGGGGCATCGCCACCACGACTGATCGCGTAGTTAGTACCGTTACTCTTGAATACAAACAAACCCGAGTCAGGTGAAAATATTTCCAATACTTCTTTGTGAAGCAATTTGATATTTTGAATGACGTCAGTTGGTTCAGGCGTTAGCATTTCTTTTTCCTTTTTGGATTTATCAATGTAGGTGACAATCTTTTCCATCGTGTCTTTTACAAAGTCTAGGTTGATATTAGCCATAGGTGGAATGCTAACTAACTTTGTATTGAACTCGTAATAAAACAACGGTTTAAGATTACCGCTGTGGTTGAAAACCGTGATGAGGCGTTTATTGATTACGGCACCAAAAGTATCCCCACCAACATCCAAATCGGTTTTGCGTTCATTAACCTCTTGGTGGATCAAAACCCCAGCGGCATGGATGGCAATATATTTATCTTCACGACTAAGTGGTGTCATTTTAAGCTACCTCATATCCGGTTCGATACATTTCACGAATGAAGTTGTGACCATTGCTCAAATCCATTTCCTCTAGGGTATCAGCAATATCTTCATTCAACGGATTCGTAATAGCCCACTGAACATCGGATACACGCTGAACCCAAGCGTACAGTTCTTCTTCTGCATCACGCTCAAGCTTGGTCAGTTTGATTTCCAAAGCAGTAAGTGCTTCTTCTAAAGATTCCGCTTCGACATATGGAAACCAGTCGCACTTAACCAAAGCATCGTAACCTACACCTACGTTCAAAAGAGTAAACAACTCCTGAACACAGTCGGCTGAGATCAACATCAGTGCCATCCGGCCTTCGGCTTTACGACGAGTACTAACCAACATGGGGAGACCGTCTTTGAACACGCCACCATTGATCTGGTCATTGATAAAGCGATCAACTAAAGTTGACATAATAAAGTCCTATTGGGAATAAAACCCTCCAACATTAGGAGGGTCTTTTAGTGGGTTTAATAACCTTTGATGGTTCACCTAGATCCAAGAATAAATTGGTTCTACATTTCTTCACCTTACGCACGATTGGCGTATCTTCAGGTACAACTATTAAAGTTTGACGTAAAGGGTTATCGTCGATTACGAAATTAAATATGCTTTTGAGATCTTCAACCTTGGACGTCTGCAATGGGAATAAAACCCCTTTCTCCCGGACATACCAACGCTTGTACATTCGTTTTTCTAATCGTGATTCGATCTCAGGACACGATCCAAACGTACGAAATTTTAGCCGTACTCCATTCACGTGACTCCACGTATCTACGATGTCAATATGGATAAGATCGTCCTTTATAAAAGCAAAGACAAACCCTTCCAAGTCCAACATGGTTACAAGCTTTTTTAGAATCAGTGAGTTAGGAGACAAGGCTAACTCCAACTCGTTAGCAACGAGTAGATCTAGCTGTTTTGCTACTGACTTGGTCATATAGCCTCCTACCACTTTAAGGGTTAACTCTCCTTCATGTTACTCGATCCTATCTACAGTGAATTCTACAACATTAGTCCGAGGAGTATTTCCCCACAGCTTTACGTACTTCTCCAATTCCCACAGAACTAATTTGTTATGTAAATCCGTATTCCGTGAAATAGAATTATCTAAGTCCAAAGTGTATCCAGGCTGGTCAGCTATGAAGAGCGCAACTGCAACGCTCCGGCTAATACCAGCGTGACAATGAATAACAATACTTTCATCCCTGCAAGCGTTAACAAAATCTACCACCTTTTTAGCCATGTGATAATCGAACATCACATACGAATCGTCAATGTATTCTGTTACGTCATCAAACTCAAGCCGTAGTATACGTTTATGACCACATCCGAATTTAGGTAAAGAATCACCTTCCGGACACCCAATGGAAATAACGTTTGAAGGCTCTGTAATTCGCTCTACCGAGAGCTTGCTATGAAACTGTACCGTAGTCATATTTAATCCACCTGCCTTACAGCAACCTCCAAAGGAATTTTTCGAAGAAGGAAATCACGAGGTTTATATTTGTTATCCGACCACTTGATTACTACTCGTTCTTCATCCCCACAACCCCACGCTTGAATTACCTGACCGACAACTTTATCAGTTGCTCTTAGAACGTAAAGTCCCGTTGGATCATCGCCCTTGGGAATATCCTTAAGCTTCTGGTTAGTTCCATGAAAAACTGTCATTAACCCAATACCTCAATCAAGGTCACAAACTCATTTAAAGGATGAACCTGAGTTTCATAACCATCGTCCCATTTAATGATCAAGTAATCTGGATCAAATTCAGTATCGTACCTGGTGATAATTCCATGTTGCGGATTCACGGGATCTGCTGACTGAACGTGTTTTCCAATTAAAGAATCAATCCGGTCTGGAGTTGCAAATTCAGCAACGTAGTCTTTTAGCGTCACCTTAGTTGGAAGATAAATACTCATCCCAGTACCTCCACCAAAGTTATAAACCTATTATTCCAATGAGTTTCAGATAACTTCCCATCGTCCCATTCAATAAAAAATTCATCGGTATCATTCCATACTGCAAATTCTTTAATTGTTCCATGTTGTGGGTTATCTGCATTTGCCGATTTTACTCTTCGATTAATTAATGATCGAATGCGTTCTGGTGAATGTTCAACCAAGACATAATCACGAAGAGATTGACCTGTCTCAAGATGAAGACTCATATAACCTCCATCAGATGCGCTTCAAAAACATCCGAAACAAGAACGGAAAAAGGTTTCTCATTACAAACATTCTTAATTATAATCGATGCAGTATTTGCTTTACTGACAACCTGGAAGACTCCAAACTCCGGTGATTCGAAATACTGCCCTTCAACTTCAGGGGGACGTAATTTCCTTAGCTTCACATCGGTAGCAACTAATAGACTCATTATACCTCCGATTAGACATCGGCTAAATACTCAACATGGGATAAAAGAAACAAAGGCGTAGCACCAGTGGGTTCATTACCGTTACTGAAAGACAATACACATGTCCCTATACTTGGATCAACTTTAGTAACAGTAATGATGCAACCGAGGTCTTCATGTAGATAACACTTTCCTTCGTATTCCTCTAACGATAAATCAGCAAAGCGTTTACCGCTGGTTATAAATAATGACATCGCCCACCTCAGTCCACTAGATATTCGTAGTAATGCATCAAATAACTTGGGACCGTATACTCAGGATAAGTCTTATCTTCGTCTTGAACCACAACGCTTTCACCATCCTCGCTTACACGAACCAAGGTGACGACATGTGATCCATCGACCAGATACCTTTTACCCGGCCATTGGTCTTTGGGAAGATCCTTAATCTTTATCCCACTGCTAATCATCACGCTCATTTGCGTTTCCAATAACCCCATCCCGCTTCATCTAGCAAAAACAGACGAAGCATGCGATGTACTTTCTTTGGGTCTTCGGAGTCTTGAGGAACGGCATACATCTTACGATCCGCCTCGTTCTCAACACGGATGATGTGTTTGCGAGTTACAGGGTGTTCCTGATCGCCTACAAGACGCACAACGGAATCTAATACCCCGTTGATAGTCGTGTAACGAATACGCTCTTGTGTCGCGTCTGGGTTCGGTTTAGGAACTTCAACATAATACGTTTGCTCGATCGTCTCAGCTTGTACTAGATCATAACGACCCTCGTATTCTGCCTGAGTTAAAAGCCGAATAGGAACACCCGGCTTAACTTCCCATTTACCGTTTTCACTTTGATGGATTGATCTCGCCTTCATTCTTGTTTCTCCAGCTAGCGTATTCTGCATTTTGGATTTGAACATATTGCGCGTGAGCATCAAGATTGTCTTGATAACGATAATAAGGCTTACCGTAGATAGCCGCCCAGAACCAGTTATCTGGATGAGGAACCCACTCCCCGGCTTCATTCGTGTGGCCGATGTATTGCAGGATATTGCGCCATGAGACGTAATAAGCACCAGCTACGATTCGTTCAGCCAACCAGTCTTGCATTTGTTCACCAGTAAGGCCAAGGGTATTCCCCAGGTCTTCTACTGTGATGTGACGCTCTTCAAGAAGGGCGGTGTATAAGGTGTTATGTAACCGGGACATAACGTTACTTTCAATTGACATTTCAAACCTCCGAGACAAAATAACAGAGAGAGCCGAAGCTCTCTCCTTATACCGTTATTTACAGAACCATACCGTCTTCACCAACATTGTCATCAACGTCGATGTGTTTACGACGACCATGGTACTGACTCAGCTTACGAGTCACGGAGTCTTTGGCTTCTTCCATTTGGTGGACCAGCTCATCGATACCCACGGTATTAATCACAAAGTGCAGTTGTTTGGTTTCACCCAACACACCTTGTTCTGGGAAACCAGCCTTACGATAGAAAGCGGCACCAAACGGAATCTCTTGAGATGGGTCTTCATACAAAGACATCACCGCAACAGGTTCTTTGATCAGGTTGGCTTCAGCACGACGGGTTTCAATGTAAAGTGCAGACAGACAAGGTTGAGTACCACTTACCTTGCTGTAGTTGGAGAAGTTGTTAACATCTTTCAGATCGATACGATGGTTTTCTTGGCTACCCAAGATGGCCAACGATTTAACCAAGAAAGTAACTTCAGCATTGATCTCAGTGAAAGAGATACCTGGTTCGTTATGCACTGGAACGATGATCGGAGTCAACCCAAGAGCTGCACCAATACCTTCATAAGACTTGTTGGTGTCTTGAACGTTTTGGATAGATTTGTTGTTAGCATCCGAATCGATAACCACGATTGAGAAAACAGTTTTACCCATTTCTTTAATCTTAGCATGAATCAATGGACCCAACACCGAACCCGAACCACCGCTACCCGAGTGAACTACAATGTTGAACTCTGCTGGACGGAATCGTTCCAGAATGGTTGCAATCTGATTCTTCACCAGTGGATAGATGTATTTACGGTCACCACCAGCGCCAGCTGTACCTTCAGTAATGAACAGTTGGTTGGAAGGAATCTCCGGAACCAAGTTACCACGGCCAGTATCAACAAACACGTTACGTGGATCTTTTGCATCGAACTGAACACCATTGTTCAGCCCAGTACCGCCGCACCAGAAGAATCGAACTTTACCGTTGAACGGATCGGGTGCATCAATGACATTAAACATTTAGAGGCTCTCTCTTTTAGATTACTTTGATCGTCATGGACGTTTCGTTAAACATATCGTAAAACAGAATCGTCACATGTCCATTACCAATCACCGCTTCCCAACTACCGCCTAGATTAATATTTTCTTTAATCATGCGACGTAGGTTGTTAGATTGTTCAACGGAGAATCGTCTATTGTACGGTTCCATCAAACGGTTCAACCATTCGATCTCAGGAACTTTCCATCGTTTGTCTTTTGCTGCCAACGTACGAAACATCGACTGATCGATAATCCCATCGGCAGAGTCCATCAGAATCATTGAGATGCCACGATTACCGGAAAGCGTATGGAGGCTATACAACCCACCTGCTTTCAAGACTTCAGTAATACGCGCAACTAATAAATGAGCCCCAGTGTCTGTGATGTGGACGTTGTATTTTTCAAATGCCGTGATGATATCAATCGGACTTGGGATCGCTTGCCTTGACATGCTCCACCTTTATGTAAGTTCTTTTATCAGCAGTAACGACCAAATGCAGAGGTTTCCCTTCTGTAATGGCTTGCTGCAAACAAGCGTTCAGGTTAAATGTTTCAGGTGTTCGCATCACACCGACCTCAAAATAATTTCAGACATCTTATTCAGCTTGCCAGTATTTAAATCTACCGCACTCTGATCGACTATCAGAAAGATTTCAATTGGCATGGGGCTACCCGGCATTTCGTATTCAAAACCAATATAGAGAATAGACGTTCCGGTAGTAGCGTCTTGATCATTCAAGTAACGATAGCAAATGTTCTTCGTTTCTACATCAGCCAAGTAAACACTGGCGATAGCCATTTGTTGGATAAAATATGCGTTCAACGTAACTGCAAGTTGTTTCCCAAATGCTTCATCGAGGTTGGTTTGAAAGTCGATCTGATTGACCTTAGGAAGTTCTTTTTCAAAACCAATGGTAGAATGCAATCGAGTAATAACTGGGAAATCAATGGTCCGATTTTTATTAAGAATCATCTGGTGGCTGTAGACCAATTGATTCTTATCGTTAGTCTCAAAACCTGTACGACTTTCGAAATAGTCAACCAAACCATTCCAAGCCAGTTCACGACGGACATCAATCTGAGCGGCTTTAGCTTTAACCAGTTCAGTTAGCTTAGTTTTTACAAAACTCAAGACATCATTACTATCGAACTGATCGTAAGTGTAGGCTTCTATTTCATTAGAGTAACCACCTACATAAATAATGAATGAATCTACGGCGCACACAACACCACTTACTCGGATGACAATTTTATCGACATCGTTGTTGAGAATGTTCTCCGGTCTCCAGCCTAATGAACGAAGAATAGAATCGTAGCGATCTATTTTAAGATTAGGAATGGCATTGATGATATTAATATCCTGCCACTTAACTTCAAAGTCACGTGGGTCGATGTCGGAGGATTTCATTTTGTTAACTGCAATTAGCATTTTACTTTACCTTTTAAGTGAGTATGGTCTTACTAAGAATAAGGAATATTATCCAGGTCCTCCCCAGAGGGTCCCCCCCGTATAATATACTCTTTATAGTAAATTTGTTTTAACTTTTAAATCTATTTATTCCAAACAGCTGTATCTACCGGTTCGTATATCAATGGCGGATTAGCAACTTTAAGATAACTATCAACACGTTTTTGAGCCTCTGTTAATTTAGTTGATAAATCTTTATCGATTACTTCGTAATGTGGATACAATTTACATAACGCTTTGCGTGCATCTTTTGAAAGTCGCTTTGTCATGTTAATTACCTAAAAATAAAAAGGATCAACCCCCTCCGAAGAGAGGGCGATCTCGTGTCTTACTCGTTACGCAGTTTCTTTACTGACTGGGTTTGCAAACTCAATAAACGAACTCGCATTCGCTCACGTTTTACTTGCTCATCAGTTAGAGGTTTTGGTTTTGTGTTTATTTGGGATGACAAAATACGTATCCTGTACTGGAGCACCATCAACAAAGGCTTGATAATCATTAGGCTTGACATAATCAGGTCCACGAATTTCAGCTACCTTATTTTTGAAATCAGCTTGCGACAACTTTTGTTTATTACGAGACATTATCCGCCTCCGGGTATTTCTGGTAAATGTGTTCAGGGATAGGTTTAGTTTCAAAAGCACCTACGCCTAAGATCTGTTGTTCTTCGCGTGACATTCCACCACGAGCGAAGAGTTCTTGAGCCATTTCATGCGCGGCAGGTTCCAATGCCTTAAACGGGTTATTCAAATTGAATGCCGGTTTAGGAGGTTGTGCGCGAGCAAGCAATGCTGTCATTCGTGAAGTGAATGGATTCCCCATTGACTCTTGATATTTACGCTTGGACTTGCGTTTCTTGTTACTCATTGAAACTCCGATAAATCTGTACCTGGATTAACCGATTCCAATGTTTCGCCTTTGCTAACATCCGGAAGATTCAAACCCGCTGCTTTGACACGCTCTTCAAAGCTCTTGGATTCACGCTCAAGACGTTTTATCATGCTATTGAGGCCAACGCCCTGTTCTGGATCTACTGTCGTACCTTTGGCTAACAGAGCCATCATGCTACTGCCGACAGATGTGTTACGAGAAGCGGTAGCCCGGTTACTGCCTTTACGCTTCTTTTTCTTTTTAACAGGTTTTGGTTGATCAAACTGACGGACTTGCATCAACGATTTACTTGCTGATCGCGATTCTTGTTCCATTTGTGAAAGAGAATCAACAAAGAGCGGCAGGAATCGAGTGTCATGCAGCTGCTCAATGAACAACTGTTCTGGGAAAGGAGTATTAGTAAGTTCACCACTGATTTCAGCCCGTGCCCATTCTAGGATCTTGGTAACCCGAATGTCCTGATCATGATCCCCATTATCGTTTGCCAATACTTCTTCACCGAAACGAATGAGTGTCTCAAACCACTCATCTGTTTTAGGGATGTTGTATTTCTCGAACAATGGCCACTGGGCCAAGATTGAACAAAAGGTCGGTTCGAAGATAGGCATTTCGTAGTGATCGGTGAACGTGGTAATGAGATCGTATTCTTTCCCTTCCTGCAATGGATGCCGTGCGTAATAATGTTTCTTTTTATCCAAATCTGGAATCCCTGTAAATTCTTCGAGAGCAGATCTAGGTACGGGATAAACGCCCTCAGCTGAACTCGACATTACTTGACTTGGATTTCTTTCAGGAAATTTACTCTCGACATACGTACCAGTAGGGATGTCAAACAAAGCACCGACATTAGGCGCTTGACCCGGCATATCTTTAAAGTTGCTCATTTTAAACCTCCAACCCGTGAATTACAGACAACGCATGTGGACGGGCTTTACCCGTGGTGAAATCAATTACAGTGGAATCCAAACTGATTGGCAATTCCCGTTCAGTATCTGCCCAATCCGTAAAGCAAATTTTCAGGTTCCAATCAAACCCCAAGCCGTCACCATCATTTCGAAGACCTTGTTTAAGTTTAACTTTAGTCCCCTCTTTCATCGATGACTGGACCGAGACTTTAACCTGGTGAATATAAATCTTCAACTGATCAGCAATCGCAGGACAGAACAAATTATCAATGACACTAAAGCATTTAGATTCGGTAATGTCTTTGTATTCCAAAGCATCGTCAACATTACGAATTGCAATAGTAGCTTTGTGGATAGTGCCTTTAACGGGATGAATTACCGTGCTGTAATACTTCAAAGACGGAGTTGCATCTGGTAATACCTGTCGAATGGCAATTGTCAAATGGTTAAAAGATTCGCCGAGTCGTTTGTCGGAAAGAAATTGATCTGACAACCACCATCGATGAACAATACCAACAAACAATTCTTTTGCCCAAGTTTCTTTTTGATCAATTCCTTCAGGAATAATAAAAGAACCAATTTTAATACAGTCGTTTGCAGTTACTTCGATATTGGCCCCGATGATTTCAGCTGAAAGACGACGGACAACAATATCTTTCAACGCATCTCCTTTTGAACAACGGCGAACAATACATTTGCCAAGTTCAGTAAGTGATACGTGAGGTGCGAAATTAAAATTCAGACTGATGATCATCATTATTTCCTTTTGATAAATGGTTAACTACACGGTTGTAATATAGTCCTAAAATAATTTACAATACGGCATAAAGCCCTCCCCGAGAGGAAGGCTCTAATTTATGCAGGTGCCACCGGGTAACGGATAATCTGTTTACCGCTATCTGCAATGTATTTCAACATAGCTGCTTTGTCAGCAATCGGATTATCGAATTGAATGATCATCTTTTCTGGTTGATTGATGATCTGTGGATGTGCTTCAACTTTAGCGAAGGTCAAAGCATCAGTCAGTTGTGTGGTAGTTGGAATGTTAAACAAACCCAACACCACCAAGCGTGCATAACCATCAACTGTTTTTAAAGCAGTTGCGATCTCAGCAATTGTAATTTCAAATTCCATGATGGTCCTTATTTCGTGTAATAGTCGTGGTAAGTCAGGATTGTCGGATCAGTCAGGTCAATATGACGGTTAGTCAAAGTGACGATATGCAAGTAACCATTACTGCGTTTCCGATAACCTACGATGTTAGTTCTTTTGTAGTTACCATCTTTGAAGTATTCGATCTTATCAAACACTACACCAATCTTTAGGTAACGGGTAACGAGACGAGCAATGCTTCGACCCGCTTCACCTTCGATAGAACCAACTACATTCCAAAGGTCAGGATTGATAACGGATTCTTCTGGAACCTCACCAATCACTTTGGTAACAGATAGTTCAAATGGCACTACCCCAACTGTCGAATCAAGTGGGCGATAAACACGATAACCATTATCCGTACATTCCAACTTATAGTTAGCTGTAGGATTCATATCCCTGACAGCTTCTAAGAAGTCTTCTATGGCACGTACGACTCCGGAGTTATACCGAAGGGAGGCTTCAGAAAAGTCACGCTCAAATGCAGCTTGAGCCGATTCTTTTGGGAAATCTTTCATAACAGACCAACTTGTTGTTTTGCCAGTAGCTTTCTCGGTTAATACAAACCCGTAGGTGGATGCGTTGATGAATGTCCATTGGACAGAATAATCATCAGGCTCACACAGAATCCCGCAACGCTTGCAGAGTTCCTTCAAACGTTCGCGTTCATTCAGTTGTTTACCAACCGTACAAACGTCAGGATATTTGCTTAAGTCAATCTCAGTATCGATGACTGGTTTTATTGTACACCACCCGGTCATATTCATACTCCAAGGTAAATTAATCACAGATCATAATGCGGCATAATGTCCTCCCGAAAGAGGACACTATATTTACAGATTGATCCGGAAGACTTCACCTTCTGGAGTTACGGCATGAAGCTCCAAGGAAACTTTATTTTTGTCCCCGTAGTAGGGTTCGTGCGTAACACTGAAAATCTCGGCACCGCCTTTAATTGCACACCATTTATCAATGTAGGCGATGCACCAATCGATTAGTTCAGGATCGGAATGAATAGGTGCCATAAAGGAACGAATCAGTTGATGTACTCGACCCGCTGGGAATTCGAAATCTTTCGCTTCCTCAGTATCGTTACGATGACGAGCTTCAAAGAATGTAATCAAATCAGTGGTCTTACCTTCATGAACACGTTCCAGACGACCGCCATTCCAATCAGCAGGTGAGAAGTTATTGTTGTCCCAACGACGAATGATAGCGCCAAACTTGTCAGGGAATGGAATCAACAAAGGACTACGTGGTGAGTTCAATACACAAAGCAATTGTATTGCTACACCGTGATTGGCAAAAGATGCTTTGATAAAAGCACGAGCACCGAGATTCAAGTTGGTTTGAACAACTTCAAACTTAGCAGTAGTCAATGTACCAAAGATTCGAGCGAACATAGTCAATCGAGCTTTGTTGACATCTGGACCACCAACGCAATGCGCCAGTGCCTCAACAATACTTGCCTTAACCAAATCTGGATTGACTGGTTTATAATTGTTGGAGTCGTAACTGTCTCCAAAACCAGTACCAGTACCTCGCGATTCTACAGCGATCATCACATCACCGCTGGCTTTATCAAAGAACAAAACATCTTGCGAGCGGGAATAGGAATTATTCTTCAGTCCCGTAATCGTAACTTCCAGGTTACATAGATCAAGTTCTGCTTTTGTGAACATATCCGCAATTGACGGAATAACCACATTCATGGATTCTTTTTCTTCTGGAACCAAGACCGGTTCATTACCGAAGTTCAGTTTGGCTAAAAGATCTTTTGACATCGACATTTAAAGTACTCTTTCGGGGGATAGGAATAATGCAAATCATCAGGGCGGGAAGTATTTTTAAACCTTATGATTTGATTCTTAAGGAGTGTAGCCATGGCTGTCACAATCAAACAAGTTCTTGACGAAGAACTAAAAGATTTAAAGATTGATGCAGAATTGTGCAAACGCATTATTCAATTTAATCTGCGTTTAATGAACATTGATGCAAACCACTCTGCTTTCTTTGGTGGTGTATTGATCGGTGTTAACCCTATCCGCTTCCATGACACCGATTTGGAACTGTGGTATCAAGATGTATTGGGAGTCGACCCCGATGTCATTGCCCATAATTTCAAGAAGGTAACTGCAATCGATCCATCTCACATGGTAGCTAGTAACGTCTTTAACCACTTACCGGGTTATCTGACTTATCGGTTGAACCAAGTGTCGAGTATTCCAGCAGGTACTAAACGAGAAGCACAGATTGCTTTGTTTATGATCATGCACATTCGTTTCTTGACTTCATTGTTAGGTCCACCTCGATTTAAGTTCCCAGCTAAGAAGTCCGTAGCTGAAGCAACCTTCATGTCGTTGACTTATAAGTTCGACATTAAGAACTATGGTAGCTGGCGTGAATTGTTACGTGCTCGATCTGAAGACATCTTGGAACCGGATTCGATTTATCGGAACGTACTTCATGGGTTTAAAGATGAACACATGGCAATCCGTTTGATTACGGATAAACAAACCCTGATTCGAAAACTGATTAACAAATACTACGGCGTTTATATGGAAGTAATCGCGGCCGGTGGTCGGGTTATTACCACGTCTGAAATGTTTGAATCGGCAGAAGGGGAAATGGTTGTTCGAGATAAGAATGGCGGGTATGGATCTTACATCACGCACATGAATGCCTTGATTCCTAAACCGAAAGATTTCATTCGATCAGAACTTCAAGCAATCATTGAGCAAGCTGTGGAACAAATGCAACCCCATCTGTTGGACAAGACTTTGGAATATATGTCCAAGAACTATGCCCAACCTCGGATGAAGCACCTTGAACAATTTGTTGAAGAATCGATGCTGTATTGTTTTGAATACATGCAATCGGTTAAGACTAGTCAAGCCAACAACAAAGACTTGATTGGGATTGTGACGAACGTACGTGGTAAGATCATGGCACCTCGTACAGAGGACATTCGTGTTCTAACCATCCGTGAGGAAGGGGAAGCAATCGTTCGTGAAGCCACGGGCACTAGAACGCCTTCATACTTAGCTTCTACTCGAACGGGTTTGATGTTGTATCTGGTACTGCGGGCACTGACTCGTAATTACTACGATTAAAAAGAAAAAGGTATAGCCCCTCTCCCGTGAAGGAGAGGGGCTTATGCCGTGTTTACCATTGCTCCTGAAAGCATTGTTCTGGATCAGGGTAACCATAGATCGATGGTCGAGCCGTTTGGCGGCACCGCCATTAGATACCTTGCAAGAATCGGAAATACAACGAAGGATGATATTCGTAAATACATTCAGAAACGTCTTCACGATAACTGCCGATGGAATACACTGGACCTTTTTCGGTCTCAATGCGTTCCAACAACACTTTTACTTTTCCGTTATCATAGGTGATTGACTCGCCTTTGATAAACGGACCATCCAACGTTTCCACCAACATCAATACAACAACTTTTGTAGCAACGAACCATAGATCTGATATCGCTTTGTAGCTATAGCGAATATCCATCAGTTCTTGCGCAGCATCACAGACGGTCTGACTCACGCGAGTACGACTGCGAATAAAGTGGCCTACACATTCGCTGATAATCCGAACATTTGTAACTTTATTAAGGGTGTATTCATCTCCACCACACCAGGCTTTGATTGCCCGATTTACTGGACTGGATTCTGACATTGTTGTCACTTCCTGATTAATACAAGATACCCGCTTTTTGAATAGCGGAGTTACTAGCCAACCCTTGGGAGACTGCCAGACCCGCTGCCACTTTCATCAAAGCAGAAGTTGCACCCGACTCACGACCTTGTTCGATCTTAGCCCGTGCTGCATCTGGAGCCGTTTGAACGAATGGTTCTTTCCCCGCTTCCGGATCTTCTTGATATTCGTATTTGACACGAAGCTCTTGAAGCATTTCCAGTTGGGTAACGCACTGAGCATACCAAACTTGCTTGTCTGGATTAACAGTGCTTTGTTGCAGCTTCAGGTAATGTTCCATCTCCGAAACGATGTGAGCATTCGTCAGCTTACCCCAGGTCTTGATCAACTGAACCATGAGTTTACGATCGGCGGAATCAGTTACCCAGTTCCAATCGTGATTCCCGGCAAACTTACTGAACGCTTCTTTCAGTCTTGGTACATGACCACCAACAAACGACTTACCCAGATAGATCTGACCCAGACGATACATTTGGTTGTATTCCAGTGCTTCGAGGTGTTTTGCTTTCATGTTACTGTCCTTTTAGTTAATGTATTTGCTGGAAACTTTCAGACCACGTTTATCCAGACGGGCAAGAGCTTCGCGTCGTTTAGTTAGAGATTTACGCAGGTCACGATATATCGCATATTTCTTCTCGTCAGATAAACCAAGACTAGGGTATTTCGAAGTGTTGCCCCAGTCTACCGTACGGCATGGTTCATCATCCAGACTACCAATCCCAGTGACCGCCAATGGCTTACCGTCAACGCCTTGAAAACTAAGGCCACTTGGGAAATGAGCATCCCGACGAACTTGAGCCAGTGATGGATCAAGGATTACTTCTCGTCCGGCATACTCGCTGCCAAGACAAGTGTTACCGCAGGCTTCTTGAAAGAAATCTTGTGGGGAACTATCTTTTTCATCAGTCATGTTAAATCTCCGATTCGTTATTGGTTCTCTTTTTACAGGAAACAGAAAGCCCTCTTCGACCAAGTCGGCAACGGGCCAAATATTGTTTTTGAAACATGATCGCATTTCGGACGTCTTGAACAAGAGCCGCGTGATAATCTCGCCAGGCCGTTTCATGACTACCGAGTAGGATAATCTTCTTGGTCACTTATCCCACCGTGAAGTGGATACCGCCAATTCGCCCAATTCCGCTTCTTCTGTAAAAGACATAAAGCCTTTTAATTGATAAGCGGTCGTAAATGTAACGCAATGGGTTTTCACACCCTCAATCGAGTCAACCCAGATTGATGCGTCCAACAACTTCACAATCATCTTGAGATTGAATTCTTGTTCGTAATTCAAACCACTGAAGCAATACCGAACATTAGGCAGTTCGTCAAATGGAATGAATCCGGCTTCACGAACTTGATCCGTCAGTTCTCGTGCAGATTGCCCTTTGCGACCAACAATGCGCATCAGGTTTCCATCGTTGTATTGTCCACCCGTGGAATACGTGTAGGCATTTTGATTTACAAAAGAAGCCAAGGTGTAATTAAGAACCCCATGAGGGAAGAAAATTACAACGCCTGGAGCTTTGTTTTTATCAACCATATCGGCGACCAGTTCATCAAAGTCACCGTGGGTTGTTGGATCGATTTGGATTGCCATTGTTTCATTCCTTCCCGATTGAGACATAGTGGCCGCTGTTGCTACATCACCAACGAGTTGACGATACATACCGTCTTGGAAACGTTCTTCAGTTACACCAACGGTCGGCGGAATACCACACCGAGCTTCACGAGCCGTTTCGAGTGGAACACTATTGTCCGGAATACCGCGTTCATCACTGTTCATTAGTAGGAGCCTCGTAATTTTTGATGTAAATGGAATAGAACTCACCCAGTTCGGGAGCGTAATATTCTTTCAGGTCTTTCGACCAGTTGTTCTTTGGAAACCATGCCGAGTATCCATCCACCATTGGTTCAGTGAATTCAATCGGTTCTTTGGTATCCCACACCACGCATTTGTTTTCATGACACTCGACCAACATCGAATCGAGGATCATTTGATTCAATACGTCTGGGTTGATCTTCTTGTGTTCAAATGCTTTAACGTGACCTGCGGCGGCGGTCATTGCAGCCATAACAGCAAAAGTAAGCCAAAGACGTTTCATGATAATCCTTAAAAAGAAAAGGGCATAAACTCACCCCAGTCTCCCAGGGTGAGCTATTTAACGACTTAGTTTCTCAACCGCGATAGCCGTAGGCCAGGGAATTGGATTGGATGCCATGGAGACCTTTCATGCGGATGCCCGAGGAACGAACAATACGAGAAAGCTTCAATGCGGTTTCACGAAGAACCTTTGGCTCAGTGAAATCAACACCAATGCAGGCTTCTTGCAGGATTGGTTGAATTGCTTCAAAACGCGCACCTTGATCGCCACACTTCTTAGCGATGCGTTTGTTTTTGGTGCGGTCTTTGATTTTGTCACACTGGATCAGATGATCCGACATACCTTGTTGTGCTGCACGCGCAGCGGCGTAGTACTTGGCTTCACGAACTTGTTTAACGGCTTGAACTTTCATTTTAAAACTCCTATTGATTGCTTTGGGTGCAGACTATCTGCTTTAATTCACTAAGGTAATATAGTCATTTATTCTGTTTAAATGCAATATATCACGCCTTGTGTCGAACACGCATCGCCTCGATAAGCTGATCTCGGGCGGCATAGAGTTTATATGCCGAGTTCAGTTTCTGATCTTTTAGCCGGTCCGCCAACTTACTAGTCTTTGCCGACAATTCATCACGGTCATAAGAAAAGTTGCCTTGTATCTTGGTTTGGCTTTTTGCAACGTGACTAAGAATAGCGATTGCTTCATCCACAGTCAAGGCCAGTTTTTCTTCACAGCTATACCGGCCATTCCATTTACCGACGGCATAGCCGATCATGAACACACTGATAATACCGAGGATTACCAACCAACCGTTTGCTGTCTGTTCCATGTCTTATACCTCAGTAGTAGTGAGTTTGATGATGTCTTTGAGTTCCTGGTTAAGCGCAGAAACGTAAGCAGGATCATGAGCCAGGAGAACCCTTAATCGATCGGCGTAGATATTTAACAACTCCTCTCGATTTGCAAACGTAGCCAACCGGAATCTGGCAGTCATTGTAATCGACGCCAACAAAACAGAAGCTTCATCAAACGTCAAAGGTTCTGTTAAAAAGGTACTTGATGTAGCCGAGTTATTTTTACGCTTACCTCGTAGAATTTTTAGAAAGGTATACGATCCTCCTAAAAATAATGCCAAGACAACAAAGTAGCCGATTATTAGTTTGTCAGCCAATTCCATAATGTCACCTGTTTCTTTTGGGTTAAATACACAACGGTAATATAGTCGTTAAATGAGTTTAAATACAAAGCGGCATAAAGCCTCTCCCGAAGGAGAGGCTGAATGTTTTATTGATTGCCGCCTGCCAATGGAAACCGCCCAGCCTGAGTAAAGATTTGCTGGAGTTCTTGACGAGACGTAGCCCCTTGTTCCAGTTGTGCAGCAAATCCCACATCGTCACAAGCTGCAACGTCAGTTGAAATTAGATTTTTAAAATCAGGACGTTTCAATTGACCAGCGGGTGTTGGGACCGGATATTCGTTTGCCATTGTTTAACCCTTAAGCAACGATACGGTTAGCCGCACCTTGCTCCAGTTGTTTAGCCAGGCCAGTGTCAGCAGCTTTAACGTCAGCAGACAGCTTAGCAATGTAAGTACGGGTTTCGTTAGGGTTCATACCACCACGGTTCAGAGCTGCAAGCAGCTCACGAGCGTAGAGTACAACACCATCCGAAATGTCAGTCAGAGCAGTAAACTCGATCGACATGTCAACGTTCTGACCAATCTGACTAGCGTCTTTGCTAGCGTCCCATGGACCAGTACCCATAGGCTGCATGTTAGTACACAGGTAAGCCTGGTTAACATCAGTCATGGTTGGATCGGGTTCAACGAACAGCATCGACATACCAGCGAAGGTTTGGTCGTAGTATTCAGCACGGATGTTACCATCGGAAACAATACGTGGATACTTGGTGTTCTCGTCAGCAATACCGTAAGTGATCCACCACTTGATGAATTTACGGATTGCATGGCCTTGCAGTTCCCACATCCCGAAGGTTGGGTTAGAAGGACTACGAGTTACGTTAGTGGCGGTTTGAATCCGCTCACCAGAACCACCCCATGGCGAATCAGCGTATTCAACCGTTACCTGTTGAGTCAGACCTTGAATGGTCCGAGCATGCGTCTCTACCAAGTTCTTCAAGCACCGAGTCAGGTAAGCTGCGTTCGGAGTGTAGCGGAAGAAACGTGGAGCTTCCAACAGGAACGGAATGAGGTTACGACTAACCAGAGGGGAGTTAGCGCCGAGGTTACCCAGCGCCGGCGCAAGCTGGAAAGTACCAGCTTGAGCAGGGTTCATCATGTTCACCGCATTAGCCTGACCAAAAGAGCCAGGCGGAGCATACGGCGAGTTAAACTTCTTAATGCTCATGTGTTCGTCCCTCTATTTACACGAAAGTCGTCACGCCGTTTTCTCGACGCAGTGTTTCCAGCGAGAAGTTAAACGTAGTGTGTGGGTTGTTAGCGAAGACTTGCACATTGCAACTCCAGCTAGTACCATTGTTTTCATCGATCGGAGTGATTACCGATTGAGGCACAATGATAACGCGATCGCCGAAGAGATCTTTGCAGAGTTCCAAGATGTATTCGTCAGTCCGCTCAACCAATTGTTCCTTGGTGATCGATGCGTTACCCGAGAACTGAGCATGTACTTTGTAGATCAGACGGATCAGTACGCAGCAGATGTTAACAGTGATCGGAGACAACAGAACCGAGGTATCGTCCTTAACAACCGAACGGAAGCAAGGATAGTACAGGCTGCGCGTGTCGTTAGACTGCGACCAAGTTGCACCATTAGCCCAAGCTTGAGTACGAGTACGAATACCCATGAAGTCCATGTTGAATTGCTTGATCAGCGATACACGGTTGTTTGGCGACGCATCCATTACGGCCTTGTCATTCAAAATACCGCTACCTGCACCAGCATAACGAGCCCACTTCACAGCGACGTCGAGCAACTGAGGTACACGCTTGCTATAACCACCTGCAATCAGTTTACCAGACTGCATAACAATCATTGCACGGCAAACACCAGTGCCGTTCAGGACGGATTCAGGGTAAGCTTGCAGACGAGTGATCAGAGCCTGAGTACGCGAAATCTCTTGACCGACGTTCAGAACGAGTTCTTGACGACCGACCATTTCACCTTCAACCATAGTGGTGAAGAAGGTTTGGATATCCTTACGTTTACTCAGCACGTTCATCATACGGAACTTGGACTCGAGTGGCAGACCGGTATCGTACAGTACGCCGAAAGGATATTTCGGAACGTTCTCGTATTGGTCATCCAGTTCGCCGAAGTTCAGGTTTTGTACGTCAACCAGTTCAGCATACTTCTCAAGGTTCATGGTACCGTTGGAACCACCGGTTGCATAAACGGTAGTGTTCTTACCGAAGATGACACCACCTTTCAGAGGGCCTTCCAGAACAACACTTTGATAAGCTTCACCCGATTCTTGCAACATGGTCAGGAAGTCGATTTGAGTCGATTCCGTAACAGTGTTTTCGATGGTTGGGTTAACTTGCTTCTCCGCATCCAGGATCAGGGTCTGCACGTCAGTGATGTTTTGATCATACAGGTGAATCCGAGAGAAAGGAGAATACAATGGCGACAGACCGGTGCTAACACCGTCATCAGCGTACTTGTCGATCAAGACTTGTTCAATGCCGTAGTCTTGGTCCAACGATTCAGAGAATACGTTAGCGTCAAAAGAAACGTCAGTGTAATCCAGTTCTTGTGCAGTACGGGTTACAATCGGAGAAGTACCAACTTCTGGTAGTTCCATGAATTGTACACGGTACATACGGGTTTTGAAAGCTTGCGCAGTATCTACGTCATAACCTTCAGTATCCAGAGCAGTAGGAGCCCAGATACGGAAACCAGTACGGTTACCCATTTCACCGAAGAAACTGGTTGGCAGTTCAAACAGTGGATAAACAGTACCCAAGGTATTGTCGATCGAGCTAACCATAGTACCCGGCAGAACGCGCTGTTGACCGATCTCAGACACGTTGTCTTCAATCAGGTGAACACGTGCACGCAAACCTTCAACGAGGTCATCCGAAGCCACTGGGGATACAGCCATGTCGCTAACCGCATTCGGATAGTTGAAACCCGACAGACGTTTTACAGTCTTAGGGATCATATCGCGAACCAGTTCGATTGCAACGATGATACGTGCAGTGTTGCCAGCATCTTCTGGCTTCAAACGTTTAACAAAGAAACCGTTGCCTTCACCCAGCAAGTTCAGACCCAGCAGAGATTGCAGGTTGAAGAACTTACCACGTGGTTTGAGCGAGTTAGCACCATAGATGGAAGCAAAGCCATCATCGGAGTCGCCGACATAAGTAGTTTCAGTTGGGCCAGTCTCAGTGTAGAGACGAAGCAGAGGACAGTGTTGTGCAAACGTTACTTCCGGACGGATAAAAGGCCGACGCGAACGGTCACGAATACCATTAAACACTACCTGTGGTACGGCGTTGCTATAAGAAGGCATCTTTTGGGTTCTCCCAGTGTGAAGCTTTGAACTCGATCTTATGAGTGTTAACTAAGTTAGTCAATCATAGATATAAAACATAATTGATAACCCTAGTTATTTTTATCATCCCCAAGGAGTCAGTAAATGTTTTTACTCCCATACGAAACGACCACCTGCCAACGTCTTTATAAGACTGCTTCTAAAGACATTATCAATAAGATCAAGCGAGCTGAACTTGATTTGAAATTACCAGCAATGCAGACTCCGAATAAGCATCCGTTGAAGCAAGCTGTTTATGTGTCTAATGCGAAAGACCACGATGACATCATGGGATTCACCCAATATGTAAACATCGGTGACGCCAAAGAATCGATCCTGGCTATTGACGGCCGTCACTACATGACATTGGACAAAGACTTGGGTCTGGAACGTTTAGTTAAAACCAACGACTGGCGGTTTCAATGTGTTCGTTTGTCTTTGAACAACGTATTGCTCAAAGGTGACAATGAAGCATTCTCTCGGTTGACGGATCTTCCATGTCGGTTGTTCTTTCGTTGGGTATCTGCGATCCTGACTAAGAAATATAGTTTGCACGTTTCTGTACAAACGAACTTGTGGGTGATCTGCTGCTTCTATTACATGGCAATGATCTATCCGGATCTGCGTGATCCAGGTGATGCTCGGTTACTGCAAATGGATGTAGTTGCGGATGCTACAGGAATCGCTTTGGACACAGTAAGTGAGATTGCTCAGAAATTGGGTAAGATGCATAACGCGCAAGATCTGTGTGACAACATTGTGGAAAACGCTGGCACTCTGCAATTGGGTAAACTTTCGGATACCGCTTTGTTCATCCTGGCTGGCTCTAGTTGGTATGGTGTACAAGGTCGTGAGAACATTCAAGTTGCCATGGAGCATATCCCTACGTGGATCGCCATTGTGTTTGCGGCAATCGATGATCGAACATACAATAAATCCGACATCGCTATTCGCTTAGAATCGGCCGCACGTCGGGGTGAGAAAGAATCTTTCGTTGATTTGGTTTCCAACGTCATTGACAAATATTACCAGTAACTGGAGTTAACCATGAACGACTATCTGTTGCGTTATGCGATTGATAAAGTTTGGTGTAACCCAACGATGGATAAACAGTTCGTTTATCAACTCCGTAAATTGACCCCGAGGTTTGGTGTTCGGGTTCAATGGGGTGTCGACTTTGACATGTATCCACTGCCTTCGTCGAAAGACTATTGGCATGTGTATCAGATCGGTCAAGTCGTTCCTTCGTTAATGGGATTGCCAAAACTGTACAACCAGTGGATGTCGCTGGATCTCCTTGCAAATGATCTAAAAGTTCTGTGTGACGTTTATGTAGACTGTGGGATTCAGTTCCCTAAATACGACACGTACATTCTTTTGACTAAGTCTCAGAATCTGATCGTGGCTATTAAAAGGAACCCACGGTATCCGGAGTTGGATGAAAACCAACCCTACCTGCACGTCTATTCGAATGCCTTCTTTAATAGTAAGCGTTCGATCCAAGGTACCAAGTACGAAGTCAAAGTTGAATCCAGACTGATTAATACTCCTGCGGAACTACGCACGATGCAATTGGAATGGCTCGACTACATGGCGGGACGTACGGGGTATTTGCTGAACTACGTGAACGGACGTTTGGTACAAGAGATCTCACCGGTTACTGCTGACGCTGGTGACGTGGTTGAAATTGTTTATGACCAATCGATCAAAGGTTTCTATGACTTCCCATTGTCAGGTTTGTTGAGTTTTAATTCAACGCTTGATGGTACTCGTAAATTCCTTTTGCATCCAAATGGAAAACAAGCGAAGTCTATTGAATATTTTGATGACATTCGTGGATACTTGTATCGCCCTAATCCGGTGAACGCAAGTCAGTATACAGGTGTGTACTACCATCCAAACGAAGGCACTTGGTTGAGAATGTTAACTCACCAAGATTGGTCTACTCCAGCTGAACGGCCTGTTAAGTTTGCAGCGATCAGTGTTGAAGATCCTCGTCGCGCAAATGAACCGGATCGTTGGCCTACTCAAAAGTGGGATACTATCGAACCATTGGTATTGCGATTGTATCTGCGTCACTCAGGTTATGATCGTCCTTTGATCGCAGACTGCTCCCGCATTCAAGAACTGTATCGTCTAGAAGATGCAGATATTGTTCGAGCGATGATCGGTGCCGATTCCACTAAAGTGTGGCATGCTTCGAATCTGGAGAAATCACCCTACGTTCATTTCATGTCGGCTGATCCAGATCTGATTTACCCAATTGCCTTTCAACGCCCTGATGCTAACTCCCCAGGGAAAATCGTAGCCCAAAACTTTGCAGGAGACGTCTTCGGTTACCATGAAGCGGCTCACATTCTGTCAAAGAACCCTTGCCCCATCATTGTTGATAACAATACCCGTTATGCGGAGTTGGCTTACAACTATTGGGAGAATGCAACAATCTTTGAATATGGTCCAGAAGGTTTGTTGATCGACTACTATTACCACACAGCGGGTACGCGGTGGCAGATTAAGAATCCAACGTGCCAGTTGGTTGAAGCAGTAAGTGGTCAAGGTGGTGAAACATTTGGGGATGTCTATGGCTTGGGTATTGTTCCGCTCGGGAAAGGTTTTAACTTCCGGGTGTACGTAACCAAAGTATGGGCAGGTGTTCCAACGAACGAGTGGATTGATATCACTGATTTGCCTAACCGGGCCGATTGGGGTTTCTTGGATGACACCACGGAAGACCAACGTTGGATCTGGACGGTTGATTCAAAAGCTTATACTGGGATGATTCGTCAGGATCGTAACTTCCTTATCAACAAGTTGAACTTCACTAAGTCCGACGGGATGATTCGGTTTACATTGGGATCGATGGAAACATACGACTCTCAATACCGGTACAAGATTCTGGAGATCCCACCAGGGCAACTGGATATCTTCTTGAACAAACGTTCTTTGGTCTACGGGTTGGATTACACGATCATTGACAAACAAGTTGTGATCTCCTGCTTGCAACACCTTAATCCAGATCCTGGAGCGATTCAGGAAATCATCTATCGCGGCGCGGGTTTCCCAACTCCCGATATGAAGATGTATCCACCGGGTGAAATCGGTTGGCTGGAGTACGGGGTCGTTTCCAATAATGGCGTGTATAATCTGCATCGTCATAAAATGCAACGGATCACAATCGCTGGCTCTTATATGGACCCAGAGAAAGTTGTATTTGAGGAAGATCGCACTGATGTGAAAATGCCGTACCTCGATGCAACGCCATATCAAATCCAAACACCTCAGTCTCGTTTCCGTGATGTTTACAGTACAGACCAAGCTGCTCGGATTAAGGATGACGCAATCGATCAGGAAGTAAGTGACTACATGTCTCTCTATTTCCCAAATCGTGTTCGACCGTTCCCCGATACATTCCGGAATCATTACCACGTGTTCTCAGTATTTGCAAACAAAGTGTTGCAGGATATTGTTACCGGTCGGTTGAATCCAGGTGATTCGATCAAAGGGCGTTACTCGGACATGCAGATCCGGACGTGGTGCAAAGCTTACGAATGGTTGGTGCCGTTTGACATTGTGAACAGTGACTACAATAAGAACCATGTGCAGGTCTACCCGCATTGGCACACTAATCCTGTAGGACTGAATCAATATCAGTATGCATTCTTTAAACGGATTCTTGGCCTGTATCTACGGGACCCAATGGATCTTGCACAGTTCATTATTCAAACGGGGTAAGGGCGATGTTTGCATTGAGCACACCGCTACAAGCCGGGAGCGATTTTCGCGACCCGGATCGTGGCTTTCATATCTGGGGTACGGAACAACTTGTTACTACCCCAGGTGAGCCTAATAAATATTGGCCAAACGTAGGTGACTTGGTTTTTGATAAAGCGAATGGTTTTCGTTATATCAACTACGTAGACCAAACGACCGGGATGTGGACTTCTGAAACGGTCTATCTTCCTACTAAGCCTTCGCCAGAAGATGGTGACGGTATGTTGGTTGCGGTAGGTCCAGGTTATCCTTCGGAATCTTTCCGTCTGTTGTACGATAACTCAGTAACACCTGCGGTTATTGTGCCATCTGATCGACTGCATGCTTATTCGTCTCAATCGGACTATTACATGGTCTTCTTGGGTTCGGACGTTGATGAGAAAACTGGTAAGATCATTTCGTTGTTCTTCGATCCATCGGGAACTTTGATTGGTCCACAGATTCCTCTGGAAACAGATGAACTCAACAGTCGGATCGTTAAGACTCACTTCCCAGGTAATACAACTGAGAAACTGAAAGATAACGACTTGGTAACGATCGTTCATTATAGTGCCGTGAATGGTGAAGTAAGTCGAGCTACCCTGTTGGTTCAAACCACAGAAGCTATTCGTCAGATCGATACCAGTAAGCGTTACATCAAATCGTTGGAACTCGAATCACCATACATCTCCCAGTCTGAACCACGTGTGATTCAGTTCCCACTGAACGTACCGGTTAAGTCTGTTCCGATGACTGTGGTGGTTACTTATCGTGACGGTAAGAAATCTCGAATGAGTATCGACAACACAACAGTATTCTTGCATGGTCTGAAGAACTACATTGCTACGGAAGTTGGTCAGGAGTTTGATCTGGACTTGGCTCTAGAACTCGCACCAGACGAAATCTCTTACATGTTGGTACCAACGACTAACCGTCGCATTGTCGTGCCTTATAAAGCACGTACAGCTCCTAACGATGCCGCTTACGAAACCCGTCTTTTTGTTTATCCTTCGTGGGTCAATGAAACTGTCGGTTATCGGTTGGAATTCTGGTTGTATAACTTGGATCGTCAAGTCTACTACAACGTTACTCCTAAAGTGGAATTGGGTGCCGATAGTCGACCATTCAATCCGACTGGTTACGGTATCCTCCAGACATTGACGTATGCACTAAACCTGAATGCTGTGGATGGGCGCTTCTTGCCAACCCGTAACGTGTTCAAGTTCCAAGTTGCTTTGTTGAATGCTGGTAGTAACCGTAGTGCGAACTGGGAAGTTTACACTCGCCCAGATCAAGACGAAGCTTATGGTCGTGGTTTGAAAGCGGATCTTGAGTACGTTCAATCGGGTGCATGGAATCTTTACTTGCATCAGAACATCCAAACCAAAGAACAGTGGCTGCGGACAATGTACTATGCTGCTGAACCTTTGATTAACCCGGATCTGGAAACAGTGGCTCCGGTACCGACTCACTTCCAAGTAGTATTCAACCATATCACTTACGAGTTCTCTGTAGATGATCAATGGCGTGATGCACTGCGTGTTAACAACGATTTGAAAGATGGTGAATTGTTGCTGATTCGTTGGATTAGACGTGAGGCGTTTGCAGACCTAGAACTGGCTACAACCGGTCTCCCAGCTCTGCAAAGATAACATCCTAATATCGCCCTTCCTTTAACCGGGAAGGGCTTTATGCCGCATTACAGGAGATATGGTATAGCTTATAACCCTACCTATTCACTGATAGAGCGAAACCACCACTATGTCAAACCGTAGATTTGATGGTTTCCAACCGATCCTGTACGAAGAAGATTACGATCTTTATCCAACCGCAGTGTTTGATTGGAACACCTCCAACAAGTCCTTTCTCCGTCTCCACAAGATTTTAAAAGTAGACATGGGGATTAAGAATAACAAGTTCTTTCTGGTTTTGTTACAGAAGGATCTTATTGGTGTCGACCCTTACAGTAAAGACCTTACTGAGAAACAAAAGTGGATGATCCAACAGGAAGCCAAATACAATCCATGGTACGTATTCCGTGAATTGATTCGCATCCCTACTAACGGACCACCACTTCGATTCAAAGCTAACCGTGGTAACATTGCCCTGTACTGGAGTTTCTTTAACCACATTGACTTCGGATTACTACAGCCTCGACAGACGGGTAAGTCCGTATCGACGGACTGTCTAAACATTGGCATTATGTTTATCTGGGGTGAGAGTACTACCATCCAGTTGATTACTAAGGATAGTAAGCTTCGAGATGCAAACGTTAAGCGTCTAAAAGAAATGCGGGATCTACTACCTAAGTATATCTTCGAAACAGATAGAAATGACGCAGATACGAAAGATCTCTTGACGGCGATCATCCATGGCAACATGTATGGTACCTCGGTTGCACGTAACGACGTTGCTGGTGCTGACAAACTCGGTCGGGGTTTGACCGTACCGATCATGCACTTCGACGAACTTGCGTACATCAAGCATATCGGCAAGTCTCTCCCTGTTGCTCTGGCATCGGGTTCAGCAGCACGTCTTAACGCTAAGAACGCAGGTCAGCCTTATGGTAACGTTTACACAACTACTGCTGGTGACATTACCACAGATGACGGCAAGTACGCTCACGACTTCATGACGGCGGGTGCTGTTTGGACTGAGACATGGTACGACCTGAAAGATCAAGATGCATTGCGTAAAGTAATCCGTCAATCGATCTCTGGTAAGAAGATGTTGATCTATGGTTCATTTAACCACCGTCAATTGGGTAAGACCGATGAATGGCTCTACAATGAACTGGCTGAGACAAACCAACATGGTGAAATCGCAGACCGTGACTTCTTCAACATCTGGACTGTTGGTGGTGAAGGTTCTCCGCTGACCCTGGATGAGAAGAAGATTCTGCGTTCTTCTGCACGTGAACCTAACAAGACTGAGATCACGGATGAAAACTACACTATCCGTTGGTACATCCCCGAGCATCAAATTGAATCTCGGATGGCTTCGTCTAAATTCATCATGGGCGTCGACCCTAGTGAACTGTTGGGTAAAGATAACGACGCCACCGGCATGGTTATCATCGACGTAGAAACCCACGACGTTATTGCTGTTGGTCGTTATAACGAAACAAGCATTGTCACAATGGCGAATTTCTTTGCTAACCTGTTGATTCGTTTCCCGAATATTCTTTGGGTACCAGAACGTAAATCTACAGGCAGTACATTTATCGACTTTGCGATTCTTGCTCTGGTTCGTGCTGGTCAAGATCCATTCAAACGTATCTTCAACCGGATCGTGGATGAACACACTCTGTTCCCAACTGAGTATGCTGAAATTCAAACTCCGATGTCTATGCGTATGGCGGACTTCTATGATCGTTACAAACGCTACTTTGGTTATGCAACTTCTGGTACTGGTCGTTACAGTCGTAATGCTCTGTTTAAAGAGTCGCTGTCCAGTTCGATTCAATATGGTGGACGTAGGGCTTATGACTCAGCCCTCATTGAAGAATACTTGGGCTTGGTTATCCGAAATGGTCGTATTGACCACAAAGCTAACAAGCACGATGACTTGGTGGTTTCACAACTACTGTGTCACTGGGTTGCCTTCAATGGTCAGAACCTGTCTTACTACGGCATTCCGCAAGGGTTTGTATTTAGTAAGGCAAAAGTGTCTGATGTCGAACTCACTAACCTCGACAAGTTCAAGATTGACAAAGAACAACGCGAGCGTGATGAATTCGAAAGCCTCATGACACAACTTAGTTCTGAGTCTAACCCAATGGTTGCGATGAAGATTGAATTGCGTCTGAGGAGTCTTGCAAGACGCGTCAACATGGATGAGAACAGCGGTGTTGGTATTGACGCTATTCTTAAACAAGTTAAAGATGAAAGGACTCGTCGCTTCCGTAGTGCACGATTCAGTAATGGATCTTCCCACGGAGAACACGCCAACCGTTCAGTTCCTGTTGCAATGTTTGGTGGACGTAGATAAACACGGCATAAAGCCCCTACCTCATTGGTAGGGGCTTATGTCTGTTAACTCAGGTGAATATGCGGTGATTCATCACGAAGTACAGGCGAACTAGTTACTTGGGTCACGTGTGCAACCGCTTCACCATCTTTGAAATAAGGTTCTGCGTATTCGACCGTCAGTGTTTTAGGAGCAGCCGGTTGATTAAGACTTTCTAAAAACTCAGCATCATTTTTCAAAGCATTCGGTTTTAGTTCGAGCGGAGACTTATCCTCAACACCGGTATTAGGTTTCGCTACGGTTTCATGCAGAAGCCCCAATTGATATTTAACCGAAGGCATACAACGTCCGGCGTTAAAGATGACATCCATTTTTGGATCGAGTACCAAATCTGGAATGCCGAACAATTCTTGCATTGGCTTCAACAGGGGATGTGGACCAGAAGCAGTCTGTTCTTCTCCAACAAATTGAATTTTCAAATGACCTGGAGTTACACGGCCATTGATAATAACAACGTTGTCACTCTTAAAGAGAACATCAATCCCGTACCATTCCGATTCGGGCAGATTGAGTTCTGGGGAGTTGTAACCATGGTTCTTCAACAACTGTGCAACTTGTACCGAGTAGATAACTTGCGATGGAATTGTGGCAGTCATGACGTTACCTTCGAACGAAGTGTTCGTAATTGTAAGTGAGTGGGTGTTCGCCTTGTGTGCGAGATTGTGACATCAGTCTCCATGACAGAGGATTCAGTTCAGAATCAAAGTAAGTATCGCCGTCTTCAACCACGATGTTTACACGGGTAATATAGACCTCATCCGCCAAAGCTTTGGTATCGCGATACATTCTTTCACCGCCAATCACAAACAGCTTCTCATGACCGGCTTCACGCGCTTTGTTGATTGCATCAGTTAGACTAATACAATGCTCAACGTCTTTTACTTCGGGATCAATCGAGCACACCACGTAGTTCTTACGATTAGGTAGTGCCCGACCAATTGACTTCAGGGTATTGCTTCCTTGCACGACCGCATGACCAGTAGTCTTCTCGCGAAAGTATTTCAGTTCTTCTGGAATATTCCATGGGATGGTGCCATCTTTACCAATGACATCATTATTGCTTACTGCCACGATCAGACACAACTTCATGCTTAAACTCCTGGTTTGATAGTTTTCTTTTCAGACTCGGTAAACGCGTGGTTTGTCAGATGGAAATAAGACGCCCCACGGTTCACGGATTTCTCACCGAACTTAATCAAGCTAAGATCAATTAAGAAACCTTTAATGAATGCCCGATCCTCAGTCAGTGGTTTACTGGTAATGATTTCATGGAATGTGTTTGCCATGATCATATTACCACTGTGAGCGAGGGGTAAGAATGTAATAGCAATTGCAGCCAAAGCTTCTTCCGCCACCTTATTCTTGAAGCGACCGATTTCAGGTTGCAATAGGGCCAGCAGACGGGTAATGAATAGTGAACGATCCACATTCACCCCGTATGATCCGTCGACGTTGAACGTTACCGAAAATGCCAGTTCATTACTAATCCCGCGCAATACCCCATTGGAACATCCTGAAATAGTTCGGTTAAGGGTATGATGAAATTCCATCATACTGCCAAAAGGAATCGTAATTTCAGTAATGAACAATGGAATTACGTCATCACCCGGTTGGGCATCATGTGGTTCAACAAAGATCTGAAACCGACGTTCGTAATAATCCACCGCAATAGTTATCTTGTTATATCGGGCGGTAACGTCTGGCGAACTGGTATCGTACAGTTCTTTACCATGTTCCGTCAGTGCCGTGTAAAACAAACTCTCATCTGCTTTAGCACCATACCCTTTCGATCGATCAATACAGATCTCAGGAAGATACCGCATTAAATGACGAATCTCATGAATCAGTCGATATAGAACTTTGTAATCGTTACCCATTTTAATTACCCCTGTGACCGAACACGAATTGCACCGTGTTCAAAGATGAATTCGAAATCCAAACCGTATTGCATGCGCAGCTGTACCAGTTCATCGGCTTGGTTAGCAACGACTTGCAGATAAGCTACACCAGCAAACAAACCTACGTTACGGATGGTGTGTTCAAAGTGTTCTTCTTTACCACCGAAAGTACCAGCTTGTACGTCAGCTTGTGGAGCACTGAAGCCCGTCAACTTAAGGAACTGACCTTCTGCACTATACGAAACCTTATAAACCGGTACAACACGACCACGTTGTGACAAATTGATCAAATCTTTCAGATCGTACTGATAGCAAAGGAAAGCCAGTGGTGTGGTGTTCATTTGCGTCGGATGGGTACCACTCAGGATTGCACCAAAGTGATAGAGTTGTTGAGTAGTCAAAGCATGTTGACGACCATCGCCACCTTCTACCTTAACCCAGTTGGCTACTTTCAGTTCACCATCAATACCGTGTTGGCACATGTTGGTAACGATATCATCAAACATGTTTTCTACTGGTGTATGAGACATGATTCTATTTCCTGTGTTATGAATTTTGGATGTATTACTTCTACATCAATAACCTAGTAGAGTATCTTTTCCCCGTATATCACCTAACCTGTTAAAGGAATAAAGAGCCTACCTCTTTGGTAACAGTGACGATAACATACTAGATCACACCGGAGTAAATTTCATCTGTACAACACTATACCAGCAATACTAAAACTACAAAATACTTCGCTGGTTAGAGATATGTTTGATTCACTTTTTACTTACCAATTATCGGGATACAAGGCAATGATCGAGACTATCGTAAAGCTAGACGGAACTGAAGAACCATTTATTGCATCCAAAGTTAACGGCTGGGGTGAATGGTCGGCAGAGAAGCTAGGGGACAAGGTAGATTGGAGTAGTATCGTAATGGATGCTATCCGAGATCTGGGTAAAACCAAGGTAACTTCCCAAGAACTTCAAGAAGCACTCATTGATCAATGCCTGGCACGCAAAACTTGGTCTTACTACCTGATGGCAGGTCGTCTGTACGCTGTTCTGCGTCGTAAGAGTCTGTACGGCATGGATGGCATTCCAGACATCAAAACATTGCATGGTAAACTGTTTAAAGCTGGCCTGATGGTTAAGCTGAATTACAGCAGTAAAGAATACCGTGAAATCCAGAAAATGATCCAACACGATCGCGACCTGGACAACCCGCACTTTGCACTCCACCATATCCGTAACAAATATTCACTGCGTAACCGAGTTGATCGCGTTGAGTATGAAACTGCTCAATTTGTTTACATGCGTATGGCCATGGCCCTATCCGAAAAAGAGCCAGTAGCAGAACGTCTCGAACACGTTAAGAATTATTACTTCTTGTTCTCCAATAAGAAGCTGTCCGCCCCTACACCAAACTACGTGAACCTGGGTACGGCTCATAAAGGCTTTGCTTCGTGCTGCCTGTTCGCTTCTACTGATGAAGGCGAGTCACTGGCGATCGGTGATTGGATCGGTAACATGATGACGCAGAACTCTGCTGGCATCGGTGTTAACATCATGACCCGTAGCATCGGTGAAGCAGTTCGTGGTGGTGCATTCCCGCATAAAGGGAAACTACCTTATTACTCCGTCTTCGGTAAAGCCGTCATCTGTAATGAACAGAATGGTCGCGGTGGGGCTGGTAACGTTTACTACGATTGCTTCGATCCAGAAGCTGCTGACATTGTACAACTGCGTGACGTACGAGCTACGGAAGATAAGAAGAACCGTGACTTGCACTTTACTTTGATCGTTAACAAACTGTTTGTTCTTAAAGCGGCGAAAGGCGAAGAGATCTTTACCTTCTCGATCAAATCTGCACCGGATCTACATGCGGCGTTGTATTCTGGTGATCCTGTTAAGTTTGCGGATCTGTATGCCAAGTATGAAGCGGATGACACCTTCGTCAAGAACTACGTCCCTGCTCGTAAACTGTTGGTTAAACAACTGACCGAAGCTTATCAGACCGGTACGGCTTATTGGTTCAACGTTGATGAAGTTAACCGTCACACGCCGTTCCTTGATCCAATCCTGAGTTCTAACCTCTGTGTTGAAATCACTGAACCAACCAAAGCTTACACCCAGATGATCGATCTGTACTCCACCGAAGATCATGGTCGTGGTGAAGTCGCCACTTGTTCTCTGGCTGCAATTCCAGTTGACAATATCAAGTCGGCTGCTGAATATGAAATGGCTACCTACTATGCATTGAAGATGATTGACTTTTGCATCTACAATTCGAAGTACACTTTCCCTCATTTGGAGTTTACTGCAAAACAACGTATGTCAGCAGGTGTTGGTATTACCGGCATGGCAACACACTTGGCAGAAGCGGGTCTGACCTATTCTTCTGAAGCAGGTAAGAAAGAAGCTCACTTCGTTCATGAACGTCACATGTACTACCTGATCAAAGCCTCGTTGAAGATTGCCAAAGAGCGCGGTAATGCTCCTTGGATTCATAAAACCAAATGGGCTAAAGGTTGGTTGCCAATTGATACTTACAACCGTAACGTTGATGGTATCGTAGAAGGTGGTTTCGATCTGACTTACAAGTGGGAACCATTGCGTCAAGAGATTATTGCACAGGGCGGTATTGCACACAGCGTTCTTTGTGCACACATGCCTGTGGAAGCGTCCTCTAAGGCCGTTGGTGGCACGAACAGTCTCTATCCAGTTCGTCGTAAGGCTATCTACAAATCCGATGGCACATCGATTATCCAGTGGGCTGCTCCATTCTCGGATGATCCTGCTTACGTTTATGAAACAGCATGGGACCTCAAAACCAAAGATTTGGTCGATCACTACGCAATCGCGCAGAAATGGACTGACCAATCTATTTCGGCAGACTTGTTCCGTCGTATCGTTGGCGCTGAGAAAATCAGTTCTAATGAAATGGTTAGTGACTTCCTGTACTGCATCAAAATGGGCATGAAGACCCGCTATTACCAAAACACTGAAACAACTGCTGGGCTTGATTTGGAATCGTTGGAATCGGCATTTGAAAATAATGACGGTGTTAAGGGTTGCAGTGCTAATGGTACTTGCACACTTTAACTAACTGCTACAATCTAATACGGGTAGATTTCGGTCTACCCATCTTTTCCCTAATTGACCACACAGGTTCTAAAAATGTCCAAAGACTTGCCCGTTAGTGTTTATAGCTCAACCAAATCCCAAGCACCAATCCTTCCAGTAAAAGTATTTAACGTAGCCAAAATGGACTACAACGTCCCGGAGATTATTCTGGGTGCTGATCCTGGTTTGCTTGATTCGATTCATACCCATCACCCAAAAGCTTGGAGCCTGTATAAGACTCTTAAGAAACTGGATTGGGATGAACTGGAATTCCCATTCGGTCAATGTGCCGTAGAATTCTCAGATCCTAAGCGTGCATCGCTGACGGACAAAATGATTAAAACCCTAGCATGGCAATGGGAAGCCGACTCAGTCGCCTCTCGTAGCATCGTAGGGGTTCTGGCAAACGTTGTAACTGACTCCCGCATCTGGACCGGTTATGTTCGTATTAACGATAACGAAAACGTACATGCTCTGACGTATTCCGAAATCGTTCGTCAAGGTCTGCCTGACACTGATCCACAAACCATCGTTAAGCAACTGATGGAAGTAGAAGAAGCACAACGTCGTATGGTAGCTGTTGCCAACGTCTTTCAGACAGCGCACAAAATGTCACACGACTACGCCAACGGTTATATCCCAAATGACCAAGTGTTGTATAACGCTATCTTCATGTATTTGGTAGCACTGTTCTTCTTGGAACGTATCCAGTTTATGGGTTCGTTTGCAATTACCTTTGCCATCGGTAAGTCTGGTAACTTCCAAATCATCTCTGATGCGGTCCGTAAGATCGCACAAGACGAGTTCGAGATCCATGCCGAATACGGTAAGGAAGTTCTCAAAGCGATGCTTAGAACTGAACGTGGGGCTTTGGCTTATCAACAGTGCTTTGAGCAGATCGTTGACTTGGGTGTTGAGATCCTTGATACAGAAACCGGTTTTGTACAATGGATGTTCGAAGATGGTACTGAATTGGTTGGGGCTACTCCAGGTAAACTTATCTCTTGGAACCAATTCAACTGTAACTTTGCATTCACCTTCCTGGGTGTTCGTGATGCAATCATGGAACGTCATGCGGAAACGTACAAAGCAACATTCGGTGTTGATCTGGTAATGGGTTCTACTAACCCACTGCCATGGATGCAAGAGTACATCGATATCGCAGCAGTGCAAGGTTCTGCACAAGAACAAGATCAACCCAACTACCAAGTTAACTTGTTGGATCAACAAGATGAACAGGAGACATTTGATGTCGACGGAATCTGAACATACCAAGCACTCCGAGATGCCCCTGAGTTTGACACAAGAACAAATCCGGCAATCGGATAACTTGAATCGTCAGATTACAAAAGCATTGAATCAACTTCCGCCTGACCAGGCTAAAGCAATGATGTATCGAATTGCAGACTGGGAGATCATCGTACATAAACACGAATCCCGAACCGACGATGACATTCGTCAAAGCGATCGAGATGGTTGGAAAAAAGATGTTTACTTTGTAACACTGCTCGAAGTAATCAGAACAAACTTCCCAAGCCTTTCGGATCTGATTGAACGATCACTCCATGAGTATTTTCAGGGACCCACGTTTGTTCGATACATGACAGGCCAAACCGTTTATAGTAAGTTGTTCTTAGGGAAACCAGCAGTTTATCTTTACAAGACCATTACGTCAAGTGAAGGGGAACAGATCAACTTCTATCAAGACCTTAGTCGGATGTGCGCGTTCTATCATCTTGACAAACTGGATCTGGATGAGAACACCCCGCATCCAACATTGGCGGCAGCTGCATTGATCCGAGTTGTTGGAAAAACAGCTATCGATGAGTATGAAGCAATCCTGAAACAAATGGCGTAAATATACGGGTCCACTTCGGTGGGCCTTTATATCGCAATTCTATGTTTAGTAATCCAACAACACGACCTGAGTGCGACCATGAACGAATATCAGTTTGACACCCCACCCGCTGGCGATACTGTCCCATTGGCAGAAGACGGAACGCGACAAGATCCAGAGAATCGCCCAGAGCTTCCAACCGAAGAATCTGAGACGACCGATGTAAATCTTTTCCCACAAGTAACGGCTACTGAACGTTACAATACTTTTCTGGATCGCATGCAGTTTGCTGGCGATACTGCGACAGTTACACCTTCGTTGGAAAACTACATGTTTAACGCAGTAGTTTCCCAAGAAGGGATCTTTGACTTCTTTAAGAACTTGTTTAGCCCAGCTCCTACGCCCGCTGATAAACAAGCTGTCGCCGTACTCATGCAAAAGTATCGTAACCCACAATGGTTGGCACAACAGAACTTTGCAACCGGTACAGTTGATCTTGGTAGTGCCGCCGCTATTCTGAATGTCAATGGTAAACCAGCTACTGATATTCTTGGAGCTGTACGTAAAGTAACGACTGAAATCCAATCGGAAATCAGACGGGTTAAAAGTGGTATCACTCCATTGATTCGTGAATACGAACGTAAAGTGGATGAAGTTGATGACAATACTTCGGTAGATGAACTTCGTGGACTCATTCAGGATAGCAATGCTATTTTCCTGAAGATCAATACGTATCTAACTTCCGCTGGTCAGTCGTTCTCTCTAGGTGGTGCCAAACCTACAATCAACAAACCACAATTGGTAGATGCGATTGCGCGTACTTCGTCAACGGCTTTCCCTGCATTGGATGCTAAGGGTGTTGATTCGGTTGCAGGCATGATCCTAGGTTTGATTACAATTTATCAAACTGCACAACACGAACTGAATGATCAACTTGCTGCGCCGCGGTATGCTTTTGATAATGCACTAGGTACGTTGATGGAGTTTACTTCGGATGAGATCAATGATCTTAGTTCGGATCTGTTGACAAAAATCGAAACACCTTTCATTCTAACTTACCTGATTGAAATCATTCGATCGTTAACCGTCTATATTGACAAATCGATCAACGGTTCGGGTGGTGCAGCTGCTAAAGTTGCAAACGAAGGTTTCTTGGACTACGTTAAGAAAGTCTTTGCTGGTCCACCACAACTTAAAGAAAAGCGTGACTTGACTGAAAAGGAATTGCGCGAGTTCTTTAAGAAAACAATTCACAGTCCGGAATGGTGGTCTGATCATCAACCAATCACTGGGAACGTAAATATTCCAGTAATGCGGTTTATGGCTAATGGTGATTTCATGGGCATTGCTCAGAAAATGAAATCTCATTTTGCTCCTGACATGAAACAGAACGCTGCTGCTACCCAACAGTATTTCCGTGAGTTCATGAAACCTGCGATCGATATGGTGTTGTCCGGTAAGTTTGACATCGCTAAGATGAAAGCTTACATGACAGAAATGGAGGACGCTGAAGTTCCAGACATGTCACCCGGTAAAGATCTCGATACAGGTAAGCAGTCGGTTAGTTTACCTGCATTGACAAAAGAACAAATCCAACAAGTGAGTAAAGTGATTGTTCAATTGTGGGATGACCGTGAAGTATTCCATGACGGTTCGTTTAGTCCTGAATTTACTAAGGCCATGAAAGGCCCTAATGGTAAGTTCTTGTGGAACCTAAATAACCCAGATATGAAACGTATTCTGGACGGGATCAAAGATGAACAGACCCACGCCACAGCCAGTTCGTTGGTGAAGAAAATTGCAACAGCGGATGCAATCGTGCAAGATTCTATCTACGACACAGATATGACTTGGTGGGATAATTACTATTACGCTACTCTGGCATTGATCACATGGATTGAGAAATCTTTGGGTCGTACTATTTCGAAAGAAGAGTATGGTCAGATGTTTGTTCCTATCAACAAGGAATACGTTTCTAACGAAGGTTTCTTGGACACCATTAAAGCTTTCTTTGTTAAACCTAAGAAAGATGAAATGTTGGATCACGAAGATTATAACCTCGAAAAAATCGTTAAGGAAACCTTGTGTAACGACAGTTGGATTGAAAAGCGTACTCTTGCTGAAGGAAAAGTAAGTGTTACGATGCCTTCGTTTATTGTCTCTGGTGATCTGAGTAAGGTTGCTGAGACGCTTGCTGAAGGAGACAAGGCCGCTATTGCAATAAACGCTAAACGTGCAACCGAACACTTTAACAAATACTTCAAAACTATTGTTGAAATGTTGAGTAAGGGTGAACCTGAAACCTGGTCGGTCGCTGGTGTTGAAGCGTTGAATAAAAAGCTGGCCGAGCTGGATGTTGGGCTAGAGTTTAATTTCGGTAAGCGAGTCGCCACAGGTAAGAAAGCCGTAAGTCTTCCAGTGTTGACAAAGCAGCAAATCCAACAAGTGGGTAATCTGATTCTCGAATTACGAAAACAAGAAGATGACTTCATTCGTAATTCATTCGGTCAGACCTTCCGTAATGCTTTCTATACCGAAGACCGCGTGTTTAGTTTTGCCCCACATGAACCTAAGTTCAAACAGCAGTTATCCAAAATCAAAGATCCTGAACTTCTGAAAGCTGTTAAGAAACTGGCTGATGATTTGGATCGTCAAGTTGAATGGGTTGAAGAAACAGTCTACTACACTCTAAACGAGGTCCATTACTGGGAAAACTATCGAATTACAGTAGCGGCACTTTGTGAATGGGTTGACAAATCTTTGGGTCGTACTGCTGATAAATAAAACAAAGGAGAAAATTAACTAGCCTGCCATTGCGTTATGTTATAACGGGTTGTGGTGGCTCGTCTCCTGTGTGTTGAGTGTCTATCCCCGGTGGTGATCTGCCGGGGCTCTAGGCTTAATTTTACTTTTATGCCGTATAGTGTGAAAATCCATTTGGAGAAATAACATGACTGCTGAAGACTTCCTTTTTCATGGTAAAATAACTGAAGACGGTTATCGCGTTTTGGAATACCCAAGTTACGAGATCGTTCAACTGTCTAATCGACAATGGAATGTTTTATGTGGATTAAAAGGCGACTCGGGTTATCGTGAAACTAAATCACAATGTCAGGATTGGGTGAATCGTAATATTAAGTTTTATGTCAAACTAGAAGACCACGAAAAAACCAAGAAAGAATTGGCTCGAGTTAAAGCACAGCTGACGGAGGTAGAATTAAGATTGACCGAGATGGGTTATGATACCATTGAGGAATTCTTACTTAGTCGAGTACAAGTGTAAAAGATTACTGCTAGTGTAATAGTATACAAGAGTTACATTTTCCGGAATAGCTCAGTTGGTAGAGCAGCAGACTGTTAATCTGTTGGTCCCTGGTTCGAGTCCAGGTTTCGGAGCCAGACAAATATAGAGGAGTCCTATGGATTCCTTTATGCCGTTTTATGTAAGATAATACTTGTATAGGTAACCATGTGAGACCGGCTGATCCCCAGCTCGGCTTAATGTAGGTAATTCCCATGCAATCGTATTTCTATAGCACTATCTTTGAATCAGAAACCCGCAATAACCGTAAACTCTTTACCGTAGAAGACAGAAACGGTAATAAAGCAATTGCTGCTCTTATTCATTTTCCTGAAAGAGGAGCAGGCGCGGAATCTGGAGATAATTGGGTAGAGACTTGGATAAAACTCCCTGAAGAACATGTTGCAGAATATCTCCACGTTTGGTCCATTGATGGTGATTTTGATCCCACTCGCCGTATGGTTACCGAGACCGACGAATTGTATTCAATTACACCCCTTGGGAAATATCTTAAGGACATTGCTGATGTTTTTCCAGAGTCCCATCCGAATCGATTGGAGAATGGATTCGGTCTGAATAAACATGTCGATCCATATTCGACTTGGTTCTATACAGACGAGACTAAGCGGGCTTTGGAAGCACAGTATCTTGCGATCATGCTTGAAATTGATCAAGCCAAGTTTGATTTGGTTCTACCGGACATGGTCAAACCTGATGAACTGACTCCGCCTCGTAAGTTTCAAGTTAAGTCGGTGCACACAGTTAAAGATAGCCGCGGTTATATTCTGTACCAGTTGCCAGACCTATTTCCTGGACGTGGACGATCAGGCAATGATCGGGAAGAAAGATTGTCTGGTTACATTTACGATGCCGAACGTGGTGAAATCACTTACACCACTGTAGATGCATGGCGCTATAAAGAAGTTCACCACCAAGCTTAATTTAATCGGGGATCTTCGGGTCCCCTTTTATAACGTTTAATGGAGATTGTCAATGAGAACTTATCGTACTCTGGAAGAACTTATCGAATACCGGCGGTCTAAAGAACCCCCTGAAGAAAAGGTCGAACGTATACGTAGAATGGCTGAACGTCTAGCTAAAGTTGACAAAGAATGTCATGTAAGGTTCCAAGCATCTATTCCGTCACAAGCTCTTCTCGATAAAGTTATTTCCTTGTAACTTAATACCTACCATCGTAATCTAATGTAGTCAGGCGAGTCACGTCATGACACTACTAGAGATATGCCCCATGGAAATTCCAGAAATTGCAATCCCTGAATTCTTTAAAGTAAATCCTACTGCCGAGCTTCTCCTTAAAGACACAACCCGAGAACACGTGTTGTATACCGATCAACATGGCAGCGTTACGGTGGGTTGGCGAGGTGACGACAATAAACTCCGTTCAATGAATGGAGGATATCAAGGTCGGTTAACCCAAAATGGTTCTTTTGCATTTGGTACAGGTGACCGTTATACCTTGGTAGACGACTCTTGGACAAAAATAAAAGAGTTCTGGCTGGACCAAGTGGTCCAATACGAATTGCGGAAATTGACTCCGGCTATTCGCCAACTGTTGAGACACCGACATGCTGAAAACCAATTGGCCGTTGAGGATTACCAACATGCTGCGATCAAACTACATGTTTATCGTTTAGTAAATCCGGACTTTTCCCAACAGTTTAAAGGGCATGTGTTAGTATCGATTAAATGGAGCGGTGGTAAGTGTGAGAATGGTGACGTTCTTAAAGGATACACTTACGTGGCGGAGAAAGATGCTATCCTCTATGAAGGTGTGCAAGCATGGCGATACGAGTTGTTAACGGATTATGATTTAATGCAAATGGGTTATTGTCTTTATCGCGATACTCATGATGTTGATGTGGACTTTTGTTTTAATGAAAAGGAGTCCTAATCATGTTGACAACATTACGAGACTTTTTTAAACTGCGCCCAGATGCGAAGTTATCACTTGTTGGGCAAGAAGGTTTGAGTTTGATCGGGATTGAAGGAAAACCACATCTAATCTCAGACGATACCGATGACCCTCTCCCTTTTGATTTTGTTATCAAAGATAAAGGAACATACTTTCGAGGGTTAAATGGAGAATGGTGGGGTTTCTCGGAATCAGCTCTTTCTCAAATTGCTGAGGTAGAAAACGAATTATTGCTTAAAGAAGAACTGACAACCATAATAAAGGCGCTCACAATAAGTCGAAAACATGATACAGATAAGGGTAACGTAATTTATCCACCGCTTTGCTTAAAACGCATAATCGATCCAATTTTGTCAACTCCTAACATGGGTCAGGTTGTTTGTTATTACGCTGGGAGATTTGGCACCACCGTACTTACGACACCCGCTGGGGTTAAATATGTCGAGCGTGTAGAGATGGAATTTTGGCGATTGAGAGATTTCACTCACGAAGAGATCGAGGCTAATCGGACACCGGAACTTGATGCATTGCTTAATCCGTGACAAAAAATAAAACATAAGGGAGGAGCCGAAGCTCCCCCTTTATGCCGTTTCGTTAAATTAACGATCCAATACAAAATTACCCAAGCCGGAATACTCTTGGAGAGTAACCTTAACAACAACACCTAATTCGTTTTTATTTGTAAACACCAACACTGGAGTATCAATAAAAACGTTTTTAGAGTCGGTACCTTCAGGCACACGGGTTGCTGCTATGATTACACCAGCAAAGAGATAATCTTGATTGATAATGTCCGTGATCAATTCGCGAATACGATACTGGGCTTCACGACGTGCAATTGGATTATCCACACCACCATGACGAGGCTTCATGACAAAGAAGTCGTCCGCAGTGTTAGGGGCTTGCAACAGGGTATCCAATTTATCAAATGCCAGATATCCCCAACCAAACATAACACGTGTCTGACCGAAGACGGAAATATTCTGGAAGCTAGTCTGACGCGGAATACGTAAATCATGACCTCGTACTTCTTGTGGAAATTTAGATCCATCTGGCACGAAACCATGATCAAACAATTTACCAATTATGGTTTCTCGAGCTTTAGTTACTTGCTCACAAAGTTCAGTCCATCCACCATCGGTTTTATCCAGAAGGGCAGTCAGACCAGCACAGTGATTTAGTGTAGGTAAATCCATACGTCGACTGGCTTGGACGATATTGCTGTAATCGTCAGAAGACAGTGCAATACTTGAGAACCATCCAGGCTTGGTGTGACGAGGGGTGTAGAACACACATAGTTTGTGGATTTGTTTTTCACCATTCCCACGGCGAATATCCGTCCAATGTTGAATCAACTTTGGTACTTCAACAATCTTTACACGAAGGCGACGGGCGAGGATCTTTACATCACCACGTTCTGATTGGTTGTAATGATCTTCAATGTAACTATTAATGCTGGCGAGTTGTTCCATGAATGTAGTGTGTGCAACACGCAGTTCTTGGTAGTTCATATTACTGTTCCTTTATGGATTAGGGTACAACTTAGGGAATCTATAGACAGCTTAGATTCATAACAGTAATATAGTTCTGAGATTATTTAAAATACTTACGCAGTAATAGTATACGAAGCTGATGTTGCAGAGCGGACGAATGCAGTGGATTGCAAATCCACATCAGAAATGACGACGGAGGTTCAAATCCTTCCATCAGCTCCAAAGAATTCCTGTGCACGGGAATACCAAACATATTCGGATTACGATAGTAACAGCGCCTCGTAAGCGTGAGAAGACCCTGGGCCTTAGGATGAGGGAAAAGACCCGTAGCCGACGGAGAATGTTTGGTAACAATATTGCATTAATCTCAACCGAGATTAATAACGGGCGTAAGCTGAAGGCTCCCAACCTTTAGCGCCGGGGGTGAGGATAGCGGTTAGCTCACTTAAATAAAATCCACCCAAATTAGGGTTATTAGCTCAATTGGCAGAGTAGTGCGCTCCAAACGCATTGGTTCGAGGTTCGAGTCCTTGATAGCCCGCCACGTTTGTAAATGTATTGACAGGATGCTAGGTAGTGTACTCCGCCCTAATGTGCTGAAAAGGTAGCCTGATTCCGAATAGCGTCAGGTAGAGTATCGTCTTTACACATTTACTTTCTAAAGAGTCCCAAGGGACAGCTGCGTGTACGCTATAGTACACCCATGCAATGAGCTATCTCGCGTCTCTTCTTTTAAAGAAGGGTTACAGCTAAGGGGATAGTGGGTTGCCTCGATTAGTTTACTTGTCCTCCATCGCATCCTGAAGCTGCTTGTAGGCAAGTAAGTAGATAGACCCATTGAATCGGTCACTCCTCTAGCGAAAGCCGTCAGGAAGCTGGACTATGGGATTAAAAGTTCTCCCAGCGACGATCTACTATATTCCAAATGGAATGAATGACTGAAGGGTTGCACCTTTGGAAGCTGGGACCAATTCTTAAGGCTCACCGAAAGGTGGGCTTTATTCCGTCTTCCTCTGTAAACAAATACTATGTCACCTAAAACTATGTTAAACAAATCGAGGTTTGTCATGAAAGCAATTCTAGTCATGGGGAAGATGCCATTCCTACAGCGATCCCAAGCTACTGAATACATTCAAACAGTAGTTGACCTGTTGTCAAAGAATCGTGTATCTGTCGAAGTGATAATGGATGAGCCTATTGGCAAAGCTGATCTGTATATCTTTCACCATTATGGTGCAAAACGGATACCCGAAGTACGCGGTAACATTCTAGAGTTCTGTACGCCGACTGGGATTACAGCACAAGCTTCACTAGAGTGGTTTGAGACGCTTAATCCAGATGCGCCAGCAAAGGCACCAGCGGAGCATTACGTCTTCTCTACCGAGCAATACCAAGCTCTGAAGAAAGCAGTACAACGTTATTGGATTTCCCAAGATACCACCGAGACAACAATGGGTGCACGTAATCGTCCAACGGTACGTTAACCTTTAATAGCAACAATTATCCTGGTAGACTAACATGATTGAAAATCTCAGAGCAATCTGCCTAAGGGTAGTGGCGTCCCTAAAGAATTGGTTCAACAACCGATACAAGGTCGAAAAGGTCTTGATGACAAAAGAGAATCGAATGTGGAGAGTCGGTGGGGGTTACAATAAAGGTATCTCTTACTTCCGAGTTGATTTCGGTTATACTGGTTTTCGCTTTACAAGGAAATAACAATGGCTTTTGTATTAGATGTCCAGAAACAAACGGAGTGGTTTGAATCTATTAAACGGTATAATCCTGAGGTAGATCCCAAACAACTAATGGACCAATACGTGGCTGCGGGAGAGTACTACCATATTCTTCAAGACAACCCATTGGCGGAATCGCTGTTGTCTAATATCGAGCATCACGTTCGAAAGACAATAAGTCCAGGTGCTCCGACTTATCGTTGTATTTCTAAAGATGGTTTCAGTGTTGACACTGAGTTCCCTTTGGGATTGTTCCGAAAGATTCTAGATATCTATCATGAAACAATTTCGGTTAACCTGCTTTAAGCAAAAATAAAAGGCATAGGCCCTCTCCACGAAGGAGAGGGCTTTATGTCGTTAGATGGTTTTCAAACCAACGTCTTTAAGTAACTTCCACAGTTCCATATGCTGAAGATTATTCTCAGGGCGGAATACAAACGCCTCTCCAGCACCACCGGACCAGTAGTCGCACTTAAGTTCGTCAGCAACCATCAAGCACATGTCCAACGACCCTTTCATCTCGTAGTCATACAAGTTAACTCGGATCTCGGTAAGGTTTCGTGCAATAAGTGGTACCACCTCTGTATTTAACAGATGCATAAAATCGACGTAGTCGGTATTCCAGAATTCAAGGAATATCCATTCGGCAATATGCGTATTACTTCCACCTTGAAAGAAAGCACCCGCTTTACGACGGGCAATGTATACTGGATCAGTAGTCCAGTTATTCGCCATGATTTCGCTGACTTTTTTCCAAACCTGTTCAGTGACGTACTTACCGTACATTTGAACACCTGGACCTTTACCGTGATTTGGATGTACTACAAGTTGAAAAGCCATTGTTATTTCCTTTTAGTTACAGTTTATTTTTTCTTCCAGATAATCTTGAGCGTACTACTGTGCGGTACGTTATTTGATAAAGCATTTACAAATGAATAACCCAGTTCATCCATTTCGGCATAAACACAAGCATGGGGCGTACAGGTATACCACACTGTTAAGAAGTCGCCTGCACTATCGAGAACTTCTCCATGTGTCACACCAAACTTTTTATTCAGTTTTAGATCCGACATTAGGCACCTATTGTGTTAAATGAAATACCATGCTGACCATTGCGGCACCAGCAGGGATAAGAAACATAGCCACGACATAGCGTAGGTAAACCTGTGTGTCGCACGCTTTGTCAAAGACGGACTCAAAGTCATCAGGAACCATGTAATACAATCGACCAATAGTCTCCGACCCCATTTTTGAAATGAAGAAAATAGGCCAAAAATAAAACAACAGTAATTGGATTCCAATTGATGACAATGCATTTGGATCAACGTACCATGGCATTATGTTAATGCTCCTTTTACAAGCTCTATGACACCGACTACAGCAACACTAGCGATGAATACACCCATCGCTAGCCTTTGCCATTTGTCAGTCCTGTTTGCCTTCTTGCGACGTTGTAGTCGATCCATCACTGGGTTGTGCATTCTTATTATCCCAATAGTGTTTCAAGGTTTGTTTTTGTTCAAGCAGTCCGGCATGAACCCGAGTAATTTGTTGGATACTCGCGTTTTTCGTTAGGGGGAAATGTTTTTGTGTCTTCTGTAAACGAAGATCATGTTGGTTAAAAGCGTGTGCGATTTCCACAAGGGCTTGATCAACTTCTGCAAAAGATACGTCACGACTGATTGCAGCGCTGCGTTTAATGTGAGTGTAATAACAAATCACAACATCGCGCCAGACCAACATATATTCCTTAGAATAAGGATCATCACCCTTTGAACGACTAACTTCAACAAACTCAGTCAACAACGGGTTTTGGACAGGCCAGGTTGATTCACGTTGGCCAAATACCAATGCCTGAATACCGGACAGAAGAATTGTTGCAGCAGGTGTGGAAGTAGGGAAGGAACGGTCAGGATAGAACGAACCTTCCACGTTTTCAATAAGGTCTTCAGAACCTTCGTATTTAAATGGAGCGAGGCCATCACGCGCTGCGTTATTAACAAGTTCGTTCATTAGTAAATCTCCATACAAAGATTGTTTTGTGGAAGGCGTCGAACTGGCTCTGGATGTTTAATTCCTTTTATGCCCATATATTCGTTTTTCACAAATTCATGGACCGATACCCAGAACTCAATTGGTGGAACTTGGTCATCGCTAAGATCACCCATGTCGAAGTAATAACTGCTTTCAACGTTTGCGCGCAATGCGTCAAATTCCATCCGTCGAGCAATAGTCAGATCCGCTTCCAGATACAACTGATGCAAAGCACGCTGTATAATGGAAGTATAGTTGCGATCACGAATGATTGCCTTACCTTGTAGGTAATTGCGATAAACCAAAATGAAACGTTGTCTCTGGAAATCGTCCATTATTCCTCCTTGATCACTCTATAGATTTCGTTTACGTATTTGACCGTTTGGATATCGCGGTCAATAACTAGTTCGGATTGTAATTGATCCAAGATCTTAGTACGCTGACGGGTAGTCAGCTTTTGATCATGTACCAATGTATCGCTTTCCAAATCGTAATAATCAAATTCTTCAGAGACGTTATTATGTAACTGAGAAGCAAGTACAAATGCTTCCAAAGGTGTTATCTGTCTTTTAATAAAACGACAGAACGCATTGACTGGTGTAGTGCCACACCCTTTGTGTAAAAAACCGCCCTTACTTCGATTATACACAGCGACGCTACTGTTGTCCGGATCAGCAGCGCTAAACAATACTTCGTTTTTCACATTAACAAACATAAACGAACAATCCTTACGGAAGAAGATCCTGTCGTCGACAGGTAGACATGCTTCCAAATTCATGGCGTCTAGAATATCATTTCCACGTTCAAGATAGGACAAAGCTCGGTGCAAGTGACCAGTTGCACCAGCCATGGCAACAAGTTTTAAATCAACCCCTTCATATTTACCAGCCGATATCAGTTCAATCTTACTGGTGTCGTTATAATAAATCTTACTAGCGGGTTTATTATCTTTACGATTGCCATCTGCATCCTGAGTTTTACGGCCATGTATTGTAGGAAACTGTTTAGAACAAAACTTATCTGCAATGAATACTTTACCGTCGGAGACTAGATAAGTCATTACACGTTCACCCATTCAATAATAGACGACATTACAGCATCCTGGATAACATCCTGAGGTACTTTAGCTTTCACCTTTCCGATGTTTGCTTGAAGACTAGCGATCTGTCGATTCTGCTCCGCTATATAGAACGCAACAAACAACTGATCGAACGCTTCATGAATTACCTGTCGAGCAGCTTTCTCACTTTCACGATAACGGGTGCGCTCAACCACTTTTAGATTAATGTTAAACTTCCAGTGGAGTTTGTTATTATGCGAAAGAACCAACACCAACTCACAACCGTCCAACTTGGCTTTAAATTGAAAAGCATGGACAGAATAAATTTTTGTCGACTGGCGAGTTACGTCGGTATTGGGGACGTGTTCGGTAAGGTAACTTACGGCTGCTACCAGCTGATGTAAAGGAGAATCCAGACTGCTCGATTCTACCAAGTCCAAAGGAGAAATGCCAATGTATTGGGTTGGATCAAATGGAAGGGTCATTACTATTTCCTTTTAACGGCATAAAGCCCTTCCCGGTTAGGAAGGACTAAGAATAAGTGGAGTCCACATGGCACCTACACACTGACGGGAAAGTGATAAGTAGGGAGATGTTCCATGGGACTCCGGGACTGGTGTATCTACATACTATTACAGTGGATGTTCTTTAGATACCTGAGCGGCAATTACCGAGTCATCTCCACTTCGCATTACTTGTTCGATCGTTTGATTGATTTCAAGAATTTCTTCACGCAAAGCTTTGATGTAATACGTTTGAAGAAACCGCGTCCATGCTTCTTGTGCAATCTTTTTAGCGTTAACGCGATTCGAAGAATAGGCGGACCGTTCAATTACTTTCATGGGAATAGTAAATTCCCACCGTCCACCATTTGGTCCAAATCGATCAAGCGTCATTATAAAGATGCCATTACGAATAAACGTCCGGAAGAGAGTATCTTTTGGTTTTCGACTAAAAACTTCAAGGGAAGGAATTTCATCCGGAGCTTTTAGTTTTTGGATCAAGCCCAACGCTTTTTCAACTTCCTCACTTGCCAAAGGCCAATCATCCATAGTAAAAATAATCGGCTCATGCCATGCGTCGAATGGAATACTTTCGTCGGCATATTTTTGATTGGTGATTTCATTAACAATCTCACCAAACATCTTATTAACGACACGGACTGCAACCCGATCTATATATTCGCCAATAGTTTCATTTGGATGGGCCACCGAAATACCATCAAGGGAGACAGGTAGAATAAATAAAGTTCTACCCTTGTGTACTACGCTCACTTCCATTTGATCCAATACACAGACAGGATTTACAATAAAGCGTGTATCTTCCATACAGGTTTTCTTGTCGAGTTCAAACCAACTTACCCGATCAATCCAACTGGATTTCTCAGTGGGTTCACCTTTTGGATTACCAGCAAGCCGAAGCTCATTCAAGAATACCCAAACGCCTTGTACGGAGTAATTGAGCTGGTTTGGTAGTACTTCTACAGTGTTAGTCATTTAGATTACCTATTAACTAAAAGGATGGTAGATGATCGACAGAAAAAGAATGATGCCAATAACCGTAGTGCAAAGGCAAATCCACCAGTACGCTGAGTAACGTACTTTATCCTCCTTTTCAATTTCATTTAACCGTTTGTAAATCCATTCCTTTGGCGGGGCATCACCATAGAACAAACGTTTTGCATAAGCTTCCGTAACAGCCTGACGTAAAGCTGACCGAGTGGTATGGACCCATGCTGCGATACGAAGAGCGACGGTTAACAACAAACCAAAAACTAACCAGATCATACGAACCTCAACTTTACTGCATTGATTTAAAAATAGCCAAACAAATTATCACAATAATCGAGGTGGCCGACAAAAACAAAGTAAAGAAATTATAAATGATGAATTCATGATCTCGTTTACCATACGTTCTTTTAGACTTTTGTTCTTTTATTTCTTTATGCTTAAAATGTTCATTAACGGCTAAGCTGATTAGCAATATAGCGAGTAAGACGTATCCGCCAATCATTCTAAATCTCCTATTTAACAGTGGGGTAATATAGCTTTACTAATTTATACAACATAAAGCCTTCCCGAAGGAAGGCAGTATATTTAAGGGGACATCATTGTCGGTTTCGATCGATGAAAGAAACCTAAGTTGCAGGACTCGAACCTGCGCTGTCGTCTACATTTTTTAAAAGAGCAAAACCTTTCATATAATACATGCTGAGGACATATACTAAACTTCAGGTGGTGAATCCTGTAACCAATCCAACGTTGTCGGAGGGACAAAGAGTTCTGCTTTAGAAACAAATTTACAAATCGTCAATAACCCATCATGTTGAATGTTCTGGCAAAACCCTTCAATAACTTTTTCCATCTTCCGCATTACGGTTATTTCAAGAATGCCTTCAGGAGTAAGATGGGCACCAGGTTGATTATTGATATCACTCCTCACGATCACCAGATAAATATCAGGCCAGTTGCCGTATTGTCTCTGGTAACCGTATTGAGTGATATTGTCTTGCGTTACTTGGCTACGAATCTGTTTCGGATCTTCCCCGGTAATAATGCCAAAGACGTCACGTTTATTACCGGCTAAGTCTAACACTACTAACAAGGAAGACATCTCAACGACCTTTACCCACGCTTGAACCTTTAGTGCGGTCACGATCGACTGCACGTAGAGCCATTACGTGGATAGGGTTGGATTCATTGTAGTACTCTGGAAAGTTCTTATACAGAGCAGTTTCAATGAGTTGTTCAGCTGTATCGGAATCGATGTAGTTAGCCAGTGGAATACCCCGGTGGTACAGGAAACCGATGTGTTCTTGTTCACCAACCATCACCTTAACTTCAAAGCCGCCGTAGGTTACAGTAGCCTGAGGGAGGTTGTTGCGGAATGCATCAAACTGAATGTTGTTCGACAGATACATGTGAATGAATTGATTGTCTACGCCATAGATTGCAGGACGCTTGCGCATCAGCAATACATCGCGAACCGAATCCATAAGACGATCCAGTCGAGTCAGCATTTCTTTCACGTCGGTCATGCGGTGCACGCCTTCAGTGATTTCGGTACCGATCGATTCAATTTCCTCTTCGGTGAATACATGGTCTTTATCCCAATCCAGGATCTGCAAACCGTACCAGCCGTAACCGTCACCATGGGCAACCTTAATGCACAGATGAGGAACGTTGTCCACACCGGACTGATGGTTGATAGTGTGGTTGGTCAGTAGCTTCAGCAGGATGGTGATTTTGTCGCGACGAATCAGGAATGTACTCATGTTATTGCCTTTTGTCTAAATGTATTTTAATTGGTATTGGGGTTGTTTCTCAAGTGATTACCAACCCCAGTAATTTCCTGTTTACACGTTACGCAAATTCAAACAACGTTGAACACCGTGGAGGGTAATCGTTTCGTTAAACATCTTTTGCTCGTGTTCCGAGGAATCAAACATCCCCACAACACTTGCAGTAAAACCTTGTTCTTTCAGAATATCGTTAGCGTAGGTCGTGATAAATTCAGACAACTTTCGGTTGTGTTCACGACCTGAGCTTGACATGTTTTGAAGGTTGTACAAGAAGCGTGACAACCCTCGGAACTCATGATCGCCTTCTTGACGCGAAGACATCAAATAATAAAAACCCGAATGATCATGGGTAAATCGGAACAGACGCCCAGGACCTTTTCGGTTAATTGCTTTACGCAATAACAAACGGTCACCAAAAGAGTTCTTAAACGCCTCCATGTCTTCGTCAGAGATATCCCGACCAACAAACAGACTGATGCGTTCATTCCGTTCAAACGCTTCCCGAATAGAGTTAGGGAGCATTTGGCGATTACCCGAATTAAACTGTGGGACCAACAAGCCCAAGTTAGTGGACCGGCTGATCCAAACATCTCCACTCTCTGTCAGGTAAGCAAACAAACCTACCTTGAAACGAGGTGGACTAGAAGTACCACTCCAGTCGGTCATCTTACGTTTCAGACGAGACTTGGTATCTTGATGCCGCCGAGTTTGATGATTGTTACCGTGTATCTCGGCGTAATAGTTTTTAATCATGAGCTTTGAATTCCTCTTGGTTACACCCTCCCCCGGAATGGAGGAGGGTAGATTCTAATTATTTTGTGTTAGGCACTATGTGGATTGAATGGGGTACCGGGAACGAGCGATAGTACCAGTTAAACGACTCAGCATGGTGATAGGGAATGTATGCATTATTGCGTAAAGCCGCGCCATGTGGGGTATTATCAACAACCGCTTTGACTTCATCATCAATTGGAGTATCCCAAATAAAGATCTCTACTTGTCCAATCGATTCAGGTGTAAATGCGGTCCAAACAAAATTACCGGTATGTTCCCACCCGAACTTGTTAAACTGCATTAAGTTTTGAATATCAAATTGGCTAGCGTTTTCGGCCAACAACTTACTAACCAGTCCCATCTTGACCGATTGCTCTACCAGTTGATACTTAACAGCAAGCTGTTCGTTAGCTTTCTTATCCCGGACGTTGTGGGCATTAATCAATTGTGTCCATTGTCCTGAAAGACCGTTCGCGACATACTTACGCATTTGATGAACTTCTTCATCGCTCGCACCATTATTAGCTTTGGTCCACCAATGAGGAACATCACCATTTGGTTTCTCGATAAACGACAGTAGGTTACGAAGAAGACCAGAGTGCATTGTATCAGGTAGTGTTTCAACAATGTTCAACAACATGTCACTAAGGCGACCTTTGGATACATCGATCGCATTGCGCAAGTGGTTGAATGTCACCGGTTGATGGAAAATGGCCGCTTTAGTAAGCTCCAACGTTAGATTGCGATAGTCACCCAACAGCATGGAATTAGGAGTAGACTTATAAATTGAATCCATGGTTGCAAAAGCTTCTTCTGTTGTTTCATGCAAGGGAAGATCCAGATATACCCTTTGCTCGGTATTCCCTGTACCGGAAACCATATCCACAGTTTGTTTAGCTACCATGGTTTCAATTTCGGGTGGGATTTGTCCCAAAGCAGTTTGTGCTTCGTAATAACGATTTCCTATCGGGGCCGTTCGCAATTCTAGGGCCGACACCAATTTCTTAGCCACATCGGGTTTACCACCGATTACGGAATCGACCGGTGTTTCTTGGCGTTTACCACCAACTGCATCCGCCAAGGACATGTCTTTCTTTACGCCCGGTTCGAAAGGTGGATTCTTGGTCATATGGGCAGCACGCAACAAGACCAACGTATTGTTACGGTCACGCATCATGTTTGCACAGTCGGATTTGTTTCCGATCACCAGCCATTTTGGATAGACGTCTTGGCCACACTCAAAGCAGAGTACAGTCAATGCACTGAGTTGAGCTTTGGTAAACTTCAGATGCGATTGAAGTTTCTCCACGAACTCATTTGCGGGATGGGTGTAAATAGTATTCAATAAACTGGCAATAACCAATTCATTAACCCGAGCTTTCTTTTCCCGATGGTTCACCTGGTCAGTGAGTTCTTTCAGCGTAATTGTCTTACCTGTTTTCAAACATTCGTACAGCACTGAGAACGTGGTAGCTACAACAATATCAGTCAACAGATGTTTCATGTGTAAAGCTCCTGTCCGGTTTGGACATTATTTCAGGATGAGGCGGTTTGCCTCGGTTTTGCATTTAATACCCGGTATGGTTATTAAACACGATCTACAGTTGTTTTATACCCATCTTTACCATGGGTTTGTGGGAAGCCTCTTGGCGACCTCGTTAGTACAAAGCGATTTTCAATTTTAGACAAAGCCAAATCACGCTGACGTTTTGTTAGAAAAGCATTTCGTACCCATGTCATTTCTTTTATAGTGATATAATCAAAATGCAGGCCAGTGTATGCATCATTGCTGTTTGCCAGTAACATCGCATCCAAAGGAGTCTTTATAATAGCTGCCAATTTATCAGCGGCCGTCACATACTCACAACCCGAACCAATAACAAAAACACCTCCAGCCGATGCTTCAGCATCATGTACGGTTAAATCATGCGGAGCTTCGTATTGTTGGGTGTATTGGAAAACTTCATTTTCCGAAGTGTATCCCATGACCGATAGATTGAGATTTAAATCAATCCCATTTCTCCCCATCTCCGTCAATTCGATTAACGTGTATTTATTCAGCAGTTGATTAAATCGTTCGACACAAAAAGCACTACCGGAAACACCGAAGCATTTTATCCGACGGTCTTTATCAAAGTAACCACCATCACGGGCTTCATCTAGAAAATAAAGCTTGTCAGTGTTATTAGTAGCTACTTGAAATGCTTCATCAGTATTGGCATGGCGTAACGGAGGTGTAATCGTCGTGACACAAAGACGATCCGCCATTAAAACTCCTTGCCCCGCTACAATTGTTGTCATAGGTTAAGATCCATTAATTTCCGATTGGCGTATACGTCGATAAGTTTACGCACTTGGTCGATTGATGAGGAATTAGTGAAGGGAGTAAAAATCCTTTTAATCTGTTGGTTCGTTTTATTGAACCAAATACGACAGATTGGAATCCACTCACCGTTACCGATATCATGTTCAAAACGGATTTGGTTAACAAACTGCGTGACGCGAAAGTTAAGTACCCCTTCGATCGTGAGGAACGTCGCATCACCAAAAACCAACCCGCTCTTTACAATATCGCTATACGCAACTTGTTGAGCGAGAGTTGGCTTAATTTGCATTTGTGTGATCCACCAATGGAACGCAACGATAGTCATATTTTGTCTTGACATCGTCACGGGTCATGGTTGCCTGCACATGGTCGTTGTTCTCGGCAATCCACTGATTACCTTGACGCAAGTGGTTCATTGCACGGTCCGTTAAAGTAGCTTGACAATCAGCTTGTTCAGTGTATTCCACCGAGTTGTATTCCCGACTGACCAATTGATCAGGTTGGTGATCCACCACTTGAAAGGTTGAGATTGTTGCAACAAAAAGCCATTTGGCAGTAGATACAAAAATCATTCGGAAGTTCCTGTTTTATTTAGATTCAGTTTGTCAAATGCCGTATCGGCAAGGGCTTGTGAAATCAATCCAGGTTTAACTTTGAATTTGAAATCACGGAACTCGATACGCAGTTCATATTTGCCCGCTTCAGTTACAAAGCTTTCCAGGAAATTACTGAGAGCAGCTGGCGAACGCAGGATATATTCCAGCAATTCATAGGCGCCCCAAGATTCTTCACCTGCAATATAGCAGTTCGGAACCAATTCCAACTTTGCTTCTTGGCGACGACGAATATAGTTTTCGGTTGCCTGCAAAGTATGGAACGGAAGACGGCCTTCATAATTCCATGGTTTGTTGGGATTAGGGAAAACGGAACCACCAGGCAGCTGAGCTACGAAGTCATCCAGATGTTTTTCATAGAACGAGCGAATGGTACGGAATCGTGCTTGTTCTTGACGTACTGCTTTTGTCTTAGCCATTTCGAATTTCCTTTTAATGAACGAATTTACACAGTTGTAATATAGTTGTTTAATCCTGTCCAATCCAATACCCTCTACGGGTACATTCACTGGTGTGTTGCTGTTTGATATGTTGCCTAACCCGAGCAACAGTACGCAATTGTTCAACAAAAGCTTTTGGACAACGTTGACGCATGTCATCCAACTCATCTCCCTCGATAATACGCCCTGTAATGCTCACCTGGGCTGCAATTGCCTTACCATGGATAACGAGGGCCTCTTGTTCCCAATTACCTTTAGGGAAGGCTTCAAGCGTTTTCAAGAAAGCTGGGAATTCTTTTGTCAGATACGTCAATCGCGCGATTTCTAAATTCTGTGCTTCCGTCTTACGTTTCATTACCGCAATGGAGATGGTCATTCCGAATCCTTTTTATTGGCATAAAGCCTCTCTTTTAAGAGAGGCTATTATTTCGTTTTAACCTGGGAACAAGTCCACAAGGGTTTTAGAAAGATAAAGAAATTGAATGAACGGCAATAGTTCATTATCTTGGTCTATTAGCCCATATACAAATTGATCAGTTTGTTTTAGTTCCACCATAAACAAATCGATTGCCATATCAAACACATCAATTCTCTCACGGCACACGATGTTGTTCCGAAGAACCGGCCATGAGTTATGGATTGTCATCTCGTCCATATGAAAGGAAGGATCAAGTGCTTTAGCAAAAGAGTCAGACAGCATTCCTCGCCATCTCTCGGTCAATATTTGAGGCTTATTAAAATTCACTACATGGGTCGTGAAAATATCACCCAGAATCAAATAATCGGTTAATACAGCAGGATCGATTGAAGTCGGATAGGTTGTTTCAACCAATCGTACAATCGCGTCACAGCGGGGAACTTCCAATTTGGCGATCATTTCCTTAGTAAGAAAACCACCATATTTTTCAAACTGTTTCATTAGCAATTAACCCCCACTGTAATTTAAACTACAACTTCAAACAAATGATTCGACAGTTGAGTAGCCGTGAATGTCCCAATGCCGTCCCAAATCTCAACCGCACAAATGCTTCCTTTCGGTACGTCTTCTACATGTGGGAAAGTATGGAAAAGATATTCCACAACCAAGCGTTGAATCTCGGCCTGCTCGTTAGAGACTTCCACCAGTTTATTAAACTGACGTGCCGTACGATAGCTCCCCACCAGAGCATCGTGACCCAGATACAACGTTTCCCCAAAAAGAATAACCTTAACTACAAAGGTCCCTTTATTAACAGGTGTTGCTGCATCGGGGTTATATTCGCTGGAGATATCTTCCAGATCAATTACAATGGATTTATGTTGTAGTGCCAAGGTCTGTTTTGCAAATAGACCAGCGAGATTTTGATAACCAAGTCGAACGCGAGCACCCTGAGCATCCCCGAGTAATCCAGCTACTAGATTGCGCAATTGAATACGTTCGTCGTCAGTACCACCGGAAATGTAAATCGATGGTTTATTTACTTCAGTCATTGTTAACTCCACGTCTTTAATAATTGAATGCCGCCAAATACAACCCAACCCAGGAAAGAACTAAGCAGTATCGTTTTCCGGATAAAGTCTACAAAAGGTTTTTCGGGTTTAGGGAAATTGCCACCCCATGGAGTCCGACCATTTTTATCCCAAGTATGGGAATCAGGCAATACGTCCGAAAGGAAATCCATTGCCGGAACATCGATATACTCGAAAGTAATACCGGCACGGTAATGCTGGTTCACCTCCCGGAGATGGAATGAATAATTCCCACGAGCTTGACCATGTAGAATGGTAATTGAAAAAATACAATCCCAACCATAAATGGTTTTGTCTTCAGTCATTCTAGTTACAACAGCGCCAGGTAGACCCACTAAAGATCGGGCAGCATACATTAACTTTACGTAGTTCGCCTCGCCATTATAATAGGCGGTGAACAATTTAAGGTCTTCGTCGACATCCGGTACAAATGCTTTTGACATCATTTAATTCCTGTTAAGTTAGTACGAGAGAACAAAGCGATCAATTCTGCTTTATCCAACAACACACGTGAATGATCAACCGTAACAATCATAAACAGACTTTCACTAAGTTCATATACATAGTCGAGCTTAGTAATAATCATCGTTTCCAAGCGATTGACACGCACCCAACTGCGAATAGGTGCTTTGCCTTGGAAATAATCATTGAGGCATTTGATCTCTGGATAATTGATGATCTGCCCAATTGCTTTTTCAGTAAAGGTATCCGCAGCAAAGGCCGGACCACGTGGAAACTTGTTAACGATTTCCATGGTAATGCCAGTGCGTGCAAACTTACTATTACCATAGTTTTCATTGATAAAGATCTGCCAATCACTAAACGCCCCATGTTGGGTTACTTGGAGATCTTGAAGGCTCAGTTTAGTCAGCAGAGACTTATTCCAAACGTTCAGGTGACAAATCCAATCGATGACGTAAGTAACAATAGCCGCTTCATCCAAGTCTTTAGGAAGCGTAGTGATTGGATAACGACGAATATCGCGATTACCAATTTCAACCTGCAAATGGGTTACTTGTGTCATTGAACCCAATACAACATAAAAATGGATTTTGACCCATGGAGAATCAAGATCCAGAAAACGTTTCAAGGTTGGTTCAGTATATCGGTTCAGCACACGATTTGTTATGTTAACGATTTGCATTTCGAATTTCCTCTTGGGGGAATAAAGCCTCCCCGTTTAAGGGAAGGCGATGCCAGTGTTGTTATGAATCTGAACTTGGTTACGGAACTGTGAAACTAACTTGCTTGGTTCAATATCGGTCGGTGCTTGTGTAATTACCAAACACTTATCGGCCAACCATGTCTTGATGCAAAGTTGTTCAACACTAACACCATAAACAGTATTCTTGGTAATCCACTCAGTATCAATGTTGTTCTGCGGATTGTTGTTGTGCACCCAGCCGTCTGTTCCTTTGTAGGGAATAGTGTACACGTAGATTTCCAGTTTCAGAAACTCTTCCAAAGGAATTGGCTTACGGCTCCAAATCGTAATGATTTTCCCTTCAGTATTAAATCGCTCGGTCTCGAAAACTTTCTCTACTGCACTACCGATACCAAGACTTTCTGCTTCTTGCTTATCGGTAGTGGTATACAGGTATTGATTGGATTCAATACCATCCCACATGGTGATCTTACCTGAGCGTTTAAACCCAGGCATGAGTTCATCTTGTTTATACAACGATCCATGATACAAAATCTTTGGGGTCATTTAAATATACTCGCTACAAGATACAATGCGGAAATCCCAGCAACAGCCATGACTACGGACGAAACTAATTCGACCCAAAACCCTGACATACGAAGTAAACGTTGGCGATTAAAATACCACTGAGTTTCCAACCAAACCAGTATGCCCAGTGATACAATCAAAACAATGGTTGGAATTACCATCAGTGCACCGTTGCGTTATATTTGGGACTGACAAAACTACGGATGCCATCATGGATACTAACCATGTTGGTAACATCCATAATCGTTTCTTTCATGGTAATTGGATCACGTTCGATGTGATAATGATCTCCCTTGATTTCCACAATCTGAAATAGTGGTCCAGACTCGTCTGCCTTTTTATCGCTAGACAGATAATCTTCGGCATACTGAACCAGATTAGGATCGTGGCGAGGAATTGAATCCCACATCACGTAAGGGTCTTCTGCTTTAACCGAATTGATCTCATGGACATACGGAAAGAATTCTGGATTACGAATCAGAGATTCCAATACAGCTGGACCATTAAAACTCCCCGGAACAATCAATACTACTTTTGCCATTTTTACTTTACCTTTTAAGTGATTATAGAAAGTGCCGAACAACTACAGTATTTCGTCTAAATTTCCGTCGGGGAATCTGCATCGCACATCATCTCCATTGTTACCAATTTAGAAATACCTTCATCTTCGTAGATGTAGTATGCCGGATCTCTCAATGTCCTTACCTCGATCCAAGTCGCGGCATCAGGATATTGCACCAATAGCCGTTCAATGATTTCAACAAGCCATGGCGTATGTGCTGGATACTGATCCCATACCGCTTGAGCGTCATAAAGAGTTAGAATCGTATTATTAGCGAGATGCGGTTCATTTCGCAACATATCCAACAGAAAAGATTCTTCTTGTTGATAAGTAAAGTACATGTCGGTCCGACGTTCATGATACAGAAAAACTTTATGAGTCATTCTCCAGCTCCATTCATGTAGTAAACGTCTCCATGTAGATATGGAGGTTGGTTCACGACGTGTCCTTCAATAGAAGGCATCACGTAATTCATTTTAGGGTCAGCTAAGCGAAGATCGAAATAATACAGAACCTCGCCTAACTCGTTGGGTCTATTTACAAACGGGCAGACTACAAACCATCTGGCACCAATTGGAACCGGGAACAAAGAAATTGTCCCAGGCTTGGTCAGCGACTTAACCACATTAAAGAAGAACGTCTTAACCATGTCCGCATTATTCGTACGGTATTGCTCGGGTGGTGGGACGTCCTTTGCCATGATAATGTCTTTACGACCTTTAACTCTTTTAAAAGTAGTTAGGATCTTTCCAGATTCATCAAGGAAGTGGTATACGTGCGTTGGTGGATGTGGATGGATTTGTACATCAAGTCTCGTCGTGTCCCATGGAAACATCGGGGAAATCCTTTCGGTAGGCGTTATGTTTAAGCCCACCTGGAATTTGTGCAAGGAACTCTTCGACTGTGGGCGTCATACCATGAAATTTGGAATCGTCGATATAGTCTGCATCCAAAGCAATATATTTTGCTTTCCGACCAGTTCGTTGGTTCTCATAATAGCCGATATCCCACTCAGCATCGGTACATAGATGCAAAGTCAATCCTTCATGACGCTCGATATAACGCATCAAAGGCCAATCATGCAGTAGATCATTCTGTCCGATTACTGCGCGAATGTCGTCCAAGGCAGCAGGGAAATCTTTACACTCAGAACGAATGCCCCCATCTTCTTCAAATACCATCCCAGCCATAATAATGAAAAGGACAGTGTGGAGTTCACCACGAGGACTGATATAACGGAGAGCGGTATTCGCCCCTCCAATAATCAAATGCGTTTTACCGTAGGTTTCATCCCGAACAACAACCATATCGGAATGCTTCTCGTGTTTACAGTAAAAGAAACCCATTACAGATTCCCCGATACCGGTGGCGGAACAACCAACACGCTTGCATCAAACTTTTCACGTTTGATAGCGTTGTTGAATTCTGCACGAGTACCCACAAATTTCCCTTGCGTAATAGCCAGAGAATATTCACAGATCAAATCATCATCATTAACGCGATGACGCCAGAAGTTCTCACCTGGGATTCGAGTACCGTCCGGAGCAACGGCATGTGCACGACGAATGCCATACGCAGAAGCTACGTTAGGGTCGTATTGCATGATTTGAATACGATCGCCCCGCTTACCATATTGCACCTTTCCAACGATGCCTGGGACCGTTACAAAGATATCGGTAGACAGGCGTGCAAAGGTACCAGTCAGGTGACGACGTTGACGGTTAAGATCGGGATCAACGATCTGTGTTGGTGTGCCTTTTTCCGAAACGACTACATCCGAGATAGACTCTGGACGTGGTTCAATTGGGTTATGTTCTTTCTTAGCCATTAGGGAAGTCCTCTTAAATTTTAGGAATGAGTGCTTGAGTTACGCCGGAGTAATGCCTCTCGTCCGGAAAGCGACCACTGCGGTCAGAAGCTACGAGTTGGATCACCCGAGGTAAACTGTCTTTCGTTACGATGTCTCGTACTACATATCCGAAGCCATCGTAGAACTGTTTAGCGTCTACTTCCACTGCAACAATTTGTTTAGTGAATTTACTCAACTCAGCTTCCGAATGCGGACCAAAGACAAAGGGTGTAATATCCCCTAAGATAACTTCAGACTGTCCACGAACGACATTGACGTACACGTTCAAAAGATATTCGGCAATACCCATTGTAAAGGGTTCTTCAACCGAGGTATCCAATGACAGACAAACTTCAGGCATACCAAAGCGGTATAACCCACAAGTCATCAACACACCGGGCATTGTTGGATCAGCCCAATCCAAATCGGGTGAGAACGAATATTCCGATGTTTTCAGAGAAGTCTCTATCCGCGTTCGGATATTTGAAATGCCTTTCTCCAAAGCCTCTGGAACAATGTAATAATTTCTTTTCATAAGACTCCTATTTATCCAAGTTGCAATACGGGGGATAGCATTTTGCCCGGATCTCACTTAAGATTCGTTTTGCTTCTGTGGCATTCTTGGTTGGGATTTCATACATAGTGACTTCATGAGCCAAATGCAATAAACGACACATGTGTTTACAAGGATGATTCCCTGCAACTAATTTAGCCACTTCTCTATCTACATCTAACGAGACGTTGTTAGATACCCCCGTAATAAACTTACCGGTACCTTCATGCTGGATTACGTATGCTCCTTTACCAACAGTCGCCCTACGATGACCTTGCTTCCGTCGATCTTTCTCATCCGGACGTGAGGTCCATGTATTGTGTGGAACGTTGATTTCAAAGCACATGGTAACAATCCAATAGTTAATCTACATGATTGTCAACATGCGTAATTTACCGCACCTGACTTGTAGTTACGGTAAACTGAAGGGTATCGCCGAGATTACGAACGACTAGAGAATCCCCATTAACTTCGTCGATAATCAAATCGGCGTTATATTCCGCCATGACCAGAGGAGTGTCTCGTCCAGTCATCCAAATGTTGATTTGTTCATTTGCGATTACTTGCTGACCTACGTGATACATTTTGTCACCTTAAGAATAAAGTTGGTGTTCATCAATCAATTCAATCCCACGGATTGTATCGACTTGATCATGATTGTCATTGTTGCGAACTCGATAGCCACCTGATGGCAAAACATATTCTTCTGCCAATACGTCAATGTTGTCTCCTTTCATCGCGAACATCGTTTCGACGTATCCATTCTTGCGATCAAATCGTTGGAGATAAATATCATCCCCAGCTTGTAATGTCCGACCTACTTGTGCAAGATTCTTGGATGCGCCACTTAGTCCCGATAGTACTTCACTTGCCAAACCCAGTAGTTCCATAACCGGTAGCGTTTTTAGAAACTCAAACATTAATTAACACTCGCTACAATCTACACTACTGTAATATAGTTTTGAAAAAAGATAAAAGGTCATAACGCCCTCCACTGAAGGAGGGCCATTATTTAGGCTAAACGTAATTTCACTCCAAGGATTGGAGATTCAAAATCTCCTTTCAATGAAGCCATACCGGAGGCATGATCGATTTTCAACTGAACCCCCCAACGCAAACCCATTACCTTTGTGGTGTAATGGAATTCAGCTGTCAGGATTGGATCATGTTTCTTAACGTCCATAACCTGCGGCATATCATTTTCGTCAGCATACAGAATCTGATCAATGTAGACTCCACGGCATTCGCCAGTGCGTTCACACAAATCATACAGATTAAAAGAAATCTGATTCAGAGCAATGAAACCCGTTTTGAACTGACCACCGTCTCCATACGTTTCGAGGGTTGGTGCCATTCGCCAATGCTTGGCAAATAGATGTTGATTATCAGGAAGGAGAACTGGGATAGTTCCCCGAATATGTGGTAGCTGCATTTAAACCTCGGGGTATGTATAGGCCATTTGTGGAAGGATGGGAGCGTTATTGTCTAACCGTAAAGTGTTCCCACTCAGGTCGGTACGTACTGCAAACAAAAGTCCTTTGGCAATTATCAGATCTGAACGACTACGGGTTTCCAAGATTGTAAAATCATCGAAAACATAAACGTAGAAAACCGTGTCCCTACTCTCCAACTTTAAACGATTGGAGTTAGTTGGGTGCGCGTTCATCCAGTTAGTAAACGAGAATTTAGACAACTCAATAACCATTGGGCCATCGTTGCGTCGAATACTAAACCGAATCCAGATCGATAACACCATTAGCCCGATTGTTAAAAGTCCCAGACCGAAGACTTCTACTACAGCTAATTCATTTGGTGTCATACACGGTTTCCTTTACATTTTATTACAGACGGTTTTCAGTGCACCACTGATCAGATTTAGAACGTATCCCAAAGGACATGTCCAAATTACCTTTCAGCTTTCCTTGGTATGCTTCTGTTTTGCGCTGGAACATTGTTAGATGAACCACCGTAATAGCTGAGGCATGAACCCATATATGATCAGGGAGTTTATTGCAAGCAACGCCCCCGAGATTATCGATAATGTAAAAATACACTATACGAACTTTAGGTTGGTAATACGACATTCGAATGGCATCAAATTCGAAGCCGAAAGTATTCGACATACCTCGTGGCACCAAATAGAAGATGCCCGCAATGGCACGCCGGAGTTCTCGGTAGCAAATCATCACCGTAAACACCAAAGCACAATATGCCAGATAGGTAAAGAAGATTCCCCAGGTCATACCTTGGATTAATGCCATGATCCCTCCAACAGGATCACCAATGTAATTATTCAATTTCATACTCCAAATGGGTTGCACTGGGATGGTTACGCAATTCCAAAGAATAAACTACTTTGTTGTTAACGGTATTTGACACTACCTCCGCAGCAAAACCAATTGTCGACAACAGAGCGGTGCCGGAAGGTGAGATCGTCCACTGCCGTGTTCTAGGGTCCATGAGAATATAGAGATGTTGAGGAACGTCATCCTTTGGCCATCGGAATTTCAGTGGGTATGGAAAGAATTCCGGATGACCAGGGGCACTTCGGCGATGATAACCATAAACGACCACGCGGGTATATCGACGCAACCACAAACCCCACAGAACTAAACCGATCAACCCGATACTACATACGAAAGTATAGAGCGCAAAATAATTGGGTGTTGGATACATAACGATTCCTTAACGAATTTGGATTTTGAAGTTAGCATCCGTGTTTGGACGATTGCAATATTGAATAACGTCGCGATCCATATCCTTTTTATACAAGCCTTCAGGTTGAATGAATACCTGAATGATAGTAACGTTTGGATTAGTCCAATGCTCCATACCCGGCGTATTGTGCAATACACGAGACCAAGTTGGTCCGACTACCAGAAATATTTGTTGACTTTTAGTTTTACTGGACTTATATTCAAAAGACGGATTACTATCCCCGACTTTACCAATAAACGGCTGGGTTGACCAACAGCATTTTGATGGACTGTCCCAGGTATTAATACCGGTGAAAACAATCCGACGATTTGGACGTTTATACCACTTAACGGCATAATGGTGAATCAAGATAAGAACCAGTGCAGTAACAACAAATCCGATTGGACCAGTAGCGTTCATGTGACTTTCCTTTTAGACAAAAATTTAATTGCGAGTTTAAAAGAGTAGTATAGAAGCATCCCAATAAGGAACACTCCTATACTGATCCCACACCATGGCATTTAGCGTACCTGACTACAACTCAAGACTTCCAGTGTATAACTGTCGTCATTGTGATATGCCTGACCCAGTTTCACGTGTGCTTCGATAATATCGCGCGCAGGAATCTGGTATTTGGAAACACGGGTGTTATGTGATTCGGTATACGTCCGCTTGATCTCAAACTCAAAGAGACGTAGTTGATTGTCACAATTTGCAAAAGAACCAATGGTGATAAATTCCACATCGGCACCGAGTAAACCACCACTCATGAAAAGATCCACATTTCTGAAAACAACAATGTACGGAAAGATATCTGGTGCCTTTGCGAGTTGTTCCTTAAGTCCATCGGTACAGACGAAAACGTCAGTTGAATTATGCAGAAAAAACGTCAATGTGTCGCTCAATTCCATCGGACGATCAATGCGATACATGTGTTTGGCTTTGAGTTCTTTCATTTGGAATTACCTGTTTGTATGGTTTTAAAACAGTCAGCATTCTGGCTAGACTGTGGTTGGACGGGATATCGAGTTCCAATACTTCTTCATTGGACTTAACCAACACTACGGATTCAATTTGTCCATCAAAATCCGTAGTTATTCGAACAGCACCGTCAGGATGGATTCCCATAGAAACCCATTCAATGGTGTCAGTATCAAAACGGAATTCGTGTAGACGGGTCATCCACAGTGTTACCCACTTTCCCCCAATTTTTTGGATCTTTACTGAAGGCATCATCAACTTCCTCGAGACTAACTATGGGTTGCATTGCCAATGGCGCAATGATCATAGCATAGCTAGTATTGTCGTGAGTGAACATAACTTCGGCATGTGCTTTAAAGCACGCGATGTGTTTGATCGAACCTTTTGTCATAACGCTCAAAATGGCCATTCGTACACCAGACAATTCCCCGTCCGACAAATTAGCCAGATAACCTGACAATTGATCGAAAGTGTTCTTTGGAGACTGCGTATACCCAAGCTCACTCAATTGAGGGATTGGGATCGTCTGCAAAAGATCTGGAATACCTTCGATGGTAGAAACCAGATTAACCGCAAACGGGAATAACGATTGATGGACATGATAGATTGACATTAGCGCCGAACCTTTTGTTGATTGATCAGTTGGATGTCATCACCCCAACGACTCGCCCGGTCGTGTTCGGACAACTCTTTATAGAATTTTGGATTAGCGTTGGACAGCAACCATTTGGCTACATAAATGTGTAGGTCCAAGTAATCATTAGATACATAGATCAGAGTACAGTGAGAAGTCTTTTCTTCCTTATCCCAACTGTATTTCTTTTCTAGTGATACAAGCATGAACGACGTAACAATGATTTTGTAAGCGTACGTCTGAGTTAGACACGCTTCCCAAATCGCGTCTTGGTCTACATGTTCGATCTGGTGGATGTTTGAATACGAGAGACCATCCCCGCCCAGAAATTGCGTACGTTTTAGTACGTCAGGAATAACATTCCCCGTGCACTTAAATGAATCCCCGAAACGACGGATTACAGCTAAGGCTTCATTGATATCCATTTAAAGCTCCTATTGGAAAGGGGACCATTTCTGATCCCCTCGTTAGGTTTAATCTACGAGATAGGGAAGCTTCTCGCAAATCCGGTGCAAGGCTTCAGCCGCCATCACTTCACGTTCAAAACCCGCCAGTGTGAAAACCGACAGAACCATTTCAATCCGATTCAAGACAGCCGCCCGATGAATAGGTTGATCCAACTTCATCTGAGAAATCACTTCCTGGTCAACCGCATTGATCACGTCAACAATGTAGCCGACGCGAGTTTGGGTTGCTTGCAGTAACAATTGTTCGTAAGTCATTACAATTTCCTTTTTGAGTAGATAGCTTATCTATCTATCGCTATTGTAATATAGTCGTTTAATTAAGTCAAATGCAAAAAGAAAAAGGGCATAAAGCCTCCCCCGAAGGAGAGGCGATATGTTTAAGCGTTTGGATCAACTACTGGAGTTTCGGTATTACCCGAACCACCAGTTGGTGGAACTACGACTGTAGCGGCTTTCTCGGCAAACGAGATTTCCAGAGTCTTAGTGCCTTCGTTGTAAACAACGGTAGCTTCTTTCCAAGCAGCAGCTTCAATAGCAGTGATCAAACCAGCTTTACCCGATTCGGAAATCACAACGGTAGCGCCAACCAGTTTCTCAGTGGCACCGAAGAAAACGACGTGGTTTTCAATAGCGGCATTAGAGAAGTAGTCAACAACACGAGCCGAAGACAGATACGCATTCAGCGCGGCTACAATCGGATCGATCTCTTGTTTGACGCGAGCGTCTTGAGCTTCTTTAAGTTTTAGAACAGCCATGGAATAACTCCTTTAACACAACAAATGTACGTATCCGAAACGAATACATAATATCGCGTATTAGGAGTCTACTTGAAGATCCCAGTCAATAAAGAATGCGTAGTCCTCATCACTGATTTCCAAAGGCGTGTTCATGACGATCATTTGTTGGGTGTTAACATACAGTCTACCAATACCAACAATTTGTTCGGCTGTGGCACCAATCGTCTCTCTAGCTTGATCCATTGTCAGTTGTTCTTCCGATAGATGGATAATGTTTCCTGATAAGGCGTAATATAATTGGAATTCTTCAGTATTAAAATTAAAGGTTTTTGACTGGGAATGTTTTGGTCTTTTGAATTCAATCTCACTCCCATTTAGACGTTCTAGTGCTGTGATACTTTTTGCACGAAAACCTACTTTGTAAAGTTTACCTCCCTGGAGTTTTTCTGCATCTTGTTTACGTTTGCGTTTTCGACCTTGGTGAATTGCAAACATAACCAAAGCCGATACACCTAGTGCCCAGAGTATTTGTATACCAATAGACGCATCCGACATTACAATTTCCTTTTAAGCATAAAAAATAAAAGATACAACGGGGACCTGCCAATCAGATCCCCTTTTAGTTTATTCATGTTACTTAGATCAACAGACTTGCGCCATGGACAAGAGCAACCAGCACATTCCACCAAGCAACTGGTGGAAGGTATACGCTGAATAAAGCAACAGTACTGTCTTCGGCCAAGCCAATACCTACAACCCAAAACAACAGGCTAAGGATTACCACGGTCGTTTTTGACATCTTTATTATTACTCGTCAGTGACGGTTTCTTTCTTCTGCTTTGGAGCCTCACCAGCAGCGAAGGTCAGGTTGATTGGAACACCACGCTTGCCATCTTCTGGACCGTACTTGATGCTGAGTTTCACACGCAGACCAGCTTCCGGATGTACGTTGGTTTTAACCAGAGCAATCTGGCCGTTCTTGTTAATGAGTTCACCCTGATCTTTACGTTGATCAGTTTCGAGGTTGACTTCGAACTCACGGATCATATCGCCTTCTTCGTCATACAGCTTGACTTGAGACAGACCGTTGTCTTGGGTCCACACGGCATCACCAACGAATTGTACACCTTTTACCATTTGGCTGGAGATGGACAGTTTTGCTTTCACGCCGGTTGGAGCAGTAGTGATTTTTGGACGCTTGTCTTTGGCGATGTCTTTGTTGACAGTCCACACTTGCTGAGTTTCGTTTGCAGCAAATTTCACCACACGGCCATTCGACAGAATAACCGAAACTTCATTTTCAGAAGGTTTGTCCAGGGACAGAGTGAAAGTGGTTTGCAGAGTATCCATGTAGATGGAATCCGGACCTACCTGCCACGACCAGCCGTTCGGAACGTTGAGCATGTGGAACATGTCAATGAGGTCTTCACGGTTGCTGCATTGTTCAGCATGGCGAGCCATAGTCATGATCATGTCATAGGACATGGCATTGATCACGCAGTAGACTTCCATGTAATGACGGATGAAACCCGACAGATTGAAGTCGTCCAGTACAACAGAAACTTCGGCCGGAGACATACGGACGAATTCAATGAAGTACTTGAAGCGGGTAGGACGATCCAGGATGTAGGAGTTCAGTTCTTCACGGGTGTTGGAAGTTACCACGAACAGAACTTGCTTCAGGCTGGAGTCAGAGAACAAAGGAAGCAGACCTTCACGCTCGTTGGTTTCTTTACGGTCTTCCGAATACACCTTACCGAACTCGTCGAACTGGAGCATGCATGGCGCACACAGACGTGCGATTTGCAGCAACAGACCAGCAGGCAGTGCTTCGTCAACGATGATAACTGGCATGTCGCGAGCCAACAGCTTGTTGCCGATCAGTTCAGCGGTCAGAGTTTTGCCGTTACCTTTGAGACCGTTCAGGATCGCACCGGTGGCTTGGTCTTTACGCTTGATGAAGTCGTCAACGATAGTGGTGGCGTATTGCTCAGCACGGCCAAAGATCTTTTCCGGAGTATCGAACTTCTTACGGTCAGGAACCAGATCCAGACCTTCCATGGTGAGTTGGATGCGGTATACCGCTGGTGGAATGTGGTCAACACGAGCTTTGTCGTTGCAGCCACGGATTGCGATACGGCCATCGAAGTTGTACAGAGCGACGTTAGAAGACATGCAGATATTTCCTTTTGATTAAATTAAGTTCAGGTAAGCGAAACGAGTCGTTGAACTTGGGTGGTCGGATGACCATTTTTGATTTGCGCAAGGTTCAAAATAACTGATGTTTTATTACCAGGTACTTTGAACAGATTACGGACTGAGTCAGGTTGGGATGCAAGAGTCAGCAACACACTACGACCAGTGTCATAAGTAGGCAAACTCAATGCATCTCCATCAACTTCGGTAACGCCGTAGATAACAGAATCTACATCACCACGTTCAATTGATAACCAAAGAATCGGATGTTCTTTTCCAACATGACAGTAAATCGAATAAGTTACATCGGATACCTCCATTTTAAAACTCCTATTGGCTTAAATACACAAAAGTAATATAGTCATTTTTTTCGTTTAAATGCAATCGTGCATCCAATTATGCAAGTCGCGATACAACGAATGGGTTTCACCGGGCCATCTTTGCTGATAAATTATCTTTTGCCACATAACGCCAATTGCCCAAATGTCGTATTGGTTTTTAGTTTTATGGTAATATCGGTTGACCATGTCTAATGTCACACGTTTAACGCCAACACGATAAGCGCGAGCAATAACCTTAGAGATAGCCTGGATAGCTAACGTCTCTTGGATCGTCAGAAGTTTACCTAGATGCTTCACTTGTAGAATTTGTTCAGTTCGTTCGCCAGTCTTTGGGTTTTCCATCAACCGACAATTTAGATCGAAATGATTTCCCATTCGATCAATAGACCTACGTTCGTATCGTGCTTGTTCAATTAGTTTAGCCATTCGAATCACCTGTTATAAAGAACATAAAGGCTACCCCTGAAGGAGTAGCCCAAGAGTTAACTTTTAATCTGTTGGTGGCATCATTGTGTCAGGGTCAGTTTCATCGTTGTCTGCCACTAGATCGGTTTCTATAAAACCAAGATACACAGTGAAAGAATGATGGTGTTTGTTATAAAATAACAAACCTGACTCAGAATTGAATTTATGCTCCCAACCAAAACTACCTAGGAAATTTATTTTCTCGCCCCAGGTTTCGCCATCAACTACAGCATCTTTATCTACGCCGAATTCATCCGTGGTAAATATAATCAGTTGAATACCATTATAAAAACGCACGGATCTCAACGTACCATCATCGGAATATTCGCACTTGGTTGACTCACGACGAGTTTGATCAAAGTTACTATAGTAGCAGTCCGCGATTGCTTCAAATTTCCTAACCAATTTGCGGGAGATTATTTCCCGATTATCACGGTATTCTTTCATCGTGCGATCATATTGCAAAGCCGCAACATTTGTCGCCAAATCAAATTGGAATGGACGACACGCTTCTTGGCAATCTGCCAGAACGGAATCAGTAAATTGACGTGTAGAACGTTTAGCCCAATTCGGGAGATCCGACAAACGTTCCGATGTACCGTAGGTAAGAATGATCGAACGCATAATTTGTGCGTCACTACGACCTTGAAGGATATCCGTAAGCAATAGAAGATCTAAAGCCTGGACTAATTCAATTGTGGTTACTTGTCGATCTAACATCCTCGACAATTTATTGGCTGACGTTTCAATACCGTCTTTACGTCGTTCAATCCAATTAGTAAAGCCATTCTTCAAAATAGCTTCAAACAAATTCTTAGTCAACGAATTTATATTTTTTGCTGGATCAATTTCTCGACTCAAGATTAAATGCTTAGTTTCGAGCATTTGATTTTGTTTAATTTTATCGAGTTGCTCTTGACGCATTCCATCACAATTACTCATTTTAAAACTCCTGCCTTCATAGGCATCTGTGGATTTATCACCTAGGCTCATGCTTCGGTTGATCATACGGACGTCACTCATGCTAAGTCCGTATGTTATTGCTCTTTATCGTATTTAAATTCTAGGTGGTTGATACACCTGTTCATTGTTATTTTCTTTGGTTGAGTAGATTGGATACTCATCCCCTTCAGGAACATATGCTTTAGGGAATTGATGTTCGTGATTTAACCAACAAACATAAGCATGGACGGGGGAGACCAATTCCAAGAAGACTTTTTCATCTGGAACAAATTCTTTTGGTCCACGTTGAAACTGCGACTCAACATATACCTCCAACCCTGTAATGCCGTAACGCATCAAATAAACAATGTGCGCCCCTGTATACTCAATGTGAAATTGAGCGGCTTCATTCATCGCAGGGTACCTATTACGATCAACTTCCCAATGCATTTTATATTTCCCACATGGGGACGTATACAGCGTGGGTTTTGGATCAACGGGATGGATCTCTTCCAGTACTAATTTGAGCATGTAACGAATAAGCTGGTGACTCATGCCTACCGATGTAGTAATTCCGCTGCAATGGGAAATCATGTAACCTCCTGAGGGTATAAAGCCCATCCTTTCGAATGGGCTAGACTTTTAGATATCTGGACGAACATCTTCGCGTTTCATAAGAAACTCCTTAAAGGTTAAAGCAATACGTTTCTCAGCCATTGTACCCTCCCCACGTAATACACGCGCGTTACTGCAAAGACCACAACGAGGACGACCACAATTAAATGGATTCTGCTTACGCAGTTTTCCTGGAACTTTAATTACTTCATTCCAACACCGGGCCTTATACAACTTTACGTATTTACGAACGATACGTTGGGTGTCTGAGTTACGTTGAGTAGCTTTTTGTTTGTTGCTTGACATGTCGGTTATCCTGTACGCTCACCCCATCCCGACTTGGAATAGGGTTGAGTATGATAACCTTGTCAGGGGTTGGTCGGATCATCACAACATGTTCGGGTTTCTCGAGCATTATTGATCACCTTATTGTGGCGGAAGTTTCATACCATCTAATGCAGCTTTACGAATGTTATATTCGTGATCCAAAGCTTGTTGAATAAATGGTTCTGGAAAACGAAGTTCGGCTGAGTCTCGACATTCGTTACCCCAACCACCAAACCATTGCGCCTTACACTCGTCAATCCATTCTGCCTTTTGTTCCCAGATTGGTTTCTCGATTACGGGACCCAAGATCTTTGGCAAAATCCAAGTGTAAGCCGCTACAACAAACACGCCCAGAAAGAAAGAACGCATACAAACATTCCAGAAAATAATCTTACTGAACCACTGTTTGATTTTTGTCACGGAACACAAACTCCCATTCTAGGCGTAACATTTCAACTGGATAGATGGATTCAACCGCACGTGCGCAGAAGTCTTTATCGTTACTCCGATAAATACAATCGGTTAACATGGCTTCTTTTCGAATAGCATTCGATAGTGGTTGGATTTTACAACTTGCGGGTTCTGCGCCTAATTTGGCATTAACAATACAAATTGCCAACACCGCGATTATGGTTGCCGCCAACCCCAGATACGGATTTTTCAGATAAGTAAGCATCAGTCGTTAATCGCCGCCCAATAATCAGCCAATCCACCCGAAAGGTCAATTGCTGCATGACCATGCGGAATCCAATTACCACCTGCTTCTTTGGCTTCTTCTTCTGCTTCCTTAGAACCTTCCGGAACCAAAGCCATCGATGGGCACAACGTGTCTTTCCCATCAATTACTTGCAGGGTACTGCTGATAATCGCATTTGCCAGATCTTTTGGATTATCGTTATCTTCGATCAGATAGGCATTTACGATTTCATCGCGACGAGTAGCAATGGTATTCATCAACAAGTCACGCATTTCATCATACGTGGCTGGTCGGGGTTTTCCATTACCTTCATAGTAAATCATGTTTCATCTCCTGTCTCTGGATATTTCAATTCAGCTTCATATTGGCATTGGTCAGTAGCATGTTGGATAGACAAGGCTCTTTTGTAATAGAGCATTGAATCAACACATTGCTTGACGTATTCGTTTTGAAGTTGGATGTGATACGGGACGTGAAAGAATGTCAAATACGCCCAGAATACCAACCCCGCCCCTAGTGCTACTAAAAATACAAATAACCCACGCATTTTATTCCCCAGCAATGGATTTGCAATCGACTTGTCTCAATCGTTGTAGTACAGCTTCTTCAAATTCCCCACTGTACTCATTTAATATCTCGTCAAGTAAATAATATCCGCTGCCCGATAGATTATTAAAGTTGTTATTATAAACGTTTGTTTCCGTTAATAGCAAAACAGTTACGTTTAATACCCCGTATTGAAACAGGCCCATATTGCGAACTGTCCAACGTTCTACTGAGTTTGGATCACGGGGTATATCGTCAACAGGATACCAAGGATTTAACGTGATCGGTTTAGCCGGTGCAAACAACTCGTCTTTAAACTGACCCAACCACATGATCGGGTCAATCATCAAGCGAATACCGCGTTCATCACCTAACCAGCCACCATAGACAAACGCGTATTTCATTTAACTAACCTTCCTCATATGCCTATCGACGCCTAATCCACTACAGTACTTTTCGAACTGTCGTCTTTCTAGTTCACGCAAACTAGGCAATCCAATTTTGTCAAAGAAAGCATATGCGCCCATATCAGGTGCACTACCGTAGTTTTCGCCAGTCATTGGTTCTTGACGATAATCCCTTTTTAAGGTGTTATACATCAAGGTAGCAAAACCTTTACGACGATGTTCAGGTTTTACATAGAAAGCATATTGTACACCATGGATCAGTGTCACCCCAACTGGAATATCATTCACCGTTAACAAAGCAACTTGTGAATTGAATTTTTGTTGAAGATGACGTTCCATAAAGCGTTTCAGGAGAAAGTCTTCTGGATCGCAATGCAGTTCATGTTCCAGAGCGGAACGGAGTAGCGTCTCGGCAGGGAAATCCTTCCAAGAATAACATTTAACAGTTTCCATGTAATCACCTATTTGCAGAGTTCATCACGAGACAACGCAATCTCTTCATTATCAAAAACGAAAAGGTATTGCGGGGACTCAAATTTGAGGGGTTGTGCATCACCGACAGAACCACGTCCAATGCGTTGTACTTCGGGTTTGCCTTTCTTATTTAGTCCAATAATTGTAATGGGTTCACCTACTACTTTAATGAACGTCTTTTCAATTACTTTAGCCTGTTCGTTATACCGCAGGCCAAACACGGTGGTATACGGATATGAATACGTTCGATACCCAGTGATGTTTCGATTCTTACCTTCGAAGAAACATGCCCGTTGATCTACGGCGTATCCAGTCTCTTTAGTATAGTATCCCGCCCACACAACGAACCCTACGAAGGTTATCAGCAGACCAAGTATAAACAAACACATTTGTTTAAACCGACGACGAACACCGTTAAAGCGTTCTTTACGTTTCATTTTTGCTTGGGCCATCAGACCAGCGTCACGAACGTTACGACGATAGGCCAACCATTCATCTTCAGTACCCGAGAAGCCCTTACCTTTTACGAAGAAGTAAGCTTCGGCATCACTCAAGTAAGCTACTTCTTCGTTGAAGTTTGCTGGGTTTTTATTGTAAATGGTGTTTACGTCAGCTTGCGTTTCGGCTTCAATCTGCGCAGTTGCCATTTTTTCGATATCATCGTGAATCTGTTCTTGTTGTTGAGACATTGGTATTTCCTTTTAAATTAGGGCGTGGAGCAGAGCGTGTGAAATATCGACAATTAAGTCAGCATCTACAACACCTGCGAATTCTGAATAAGTTACGTAGTGCCGGTCATCAAATACAACTTGTCCAAAAGACAAATCGTCATTGACTGGTTTGTAAACATATTGCCAACTACCATCATCGAGTTGCTTACTGGTTACATCGATTTCACCGACATAATCAGAAAACATCTGAGATCCATCAAAAGCTAGTCTGAGTTCGAATGGACACTCGACAAAGGTTTCCAATAACTGTTCGTAGTCTGCTTCCAGAATACGACACTCTGAAGCATCCAGTTCCTTCACGGTTATTACTCAAATGGGAAATAAAAGTTTTCGCCTGCCATCGGATTTATTACTACAGTTACATTATCTTCATTAAAGATAATCAAATCCCCCGGACGGATTCTTACAGATCCGTAAACCGGACAATGTGGGGTATGTAATTCTTGTTCCCCGTCGTTCCGCACTATTTCAAGGTGTTTCTTTTCAATGGCTTGTTGCAAAAGCGTTTGGTTATCTTCAGTACCGATACACTGAACAGAGTTCCAATTCACAATGCCTTTAAAGATAACCCCTTTGACAGCTTGACCAGGTGCAAGTGTTGTCCAGATGATTTTTGACTTATGGATAGGTAAAGACATTTTGCCTCCTTACGGAATAAAGCCCCTCCCATTACAGGAGGAGCTATTTTTGGTTTTATACCGCTACTGGGTAATCGATTGGATCTTGACCAACATAACCTTCAAATGCAAAATCATCCAGTGTAAAAGCAGTAATGTCTTTTACATTAGGATTCAAATGCAAACGAGTTGGGGTTTCCGATGGTGTACGGGTAAGTTGTTCATTCACTTGATCAACTTGATCCAGATAGATGTGGTGGTCAGCTGCAACGTGGACATATTCTTTCGCTTCCATGTCACCTACAACTTGTGCGATCATGTGCGTCATGATCGAATACCACAAGATGTTGTAAACCTTACCTACTGGGGCATCGTTAGAACGCATGTACAGCAACGAACTCAACCAACGAGTAGCGAGGCCATGCTTACGACAGAAAGCCTGAACAGACGCGATCACATCGCCTCGTGGGGTCATGGAATCAAAAGCAGTGCGCCAGTTAGCAGCGACACGTTCCGAATCTTCACCATAGGCGTCGTAAATAGCATCCATGTAAATAGACAGCTCACCAGTCAGATCACTGTTATCAATAATCTTGGCAAGTTCCGGAAGGTCTTTGTCAGTCACGTTAAATTGCAGTAGCAAGTGACATGGTGGCAATGCCATATCATCCAACAGACCCACGTTCCAGGCTGTCAGAATATGACGACGAGAAGACGGATTGCTTTTCAGCGTACTGATCAAGTCTTGCAATTGGTCAGTATTGCGATACATCACGTGCCGGATTGATTCCGGCGGGACTTGATTGGACATGTATCCTTCGCAGCTAAAACCGCGTTCAATATAACTAGCGAATTCTTCTTCCGTTTCAGCAATTTCGCGTTGTTCCCAGTTCCGCCAGTTATGGCCATACACGTTACCCAATTGGCCATCCAACAGTTTCTTGTATGGAATAGCCCGGAACTCAAGCCAATCCAACAACTTGGTCATGTTTCCTTTTTCACTGTCAAGGAACCATTTACCATCGTCACTACGAAGGCACCAGTCAAAGACTTTCTTGAACTCGGCAACAACAGCTTCATCTTTAAGCTTGAGAACCAAATCCAAACGTTCAGCAAGAGAATACTCATGCCAAACTTCAGTACCTTTCTTTACCCATGGGTTCCAAAAGTTAACACCCATGTCGATCAAAGGCTTCAGGTTGGTTTTACCTGAGATATACCACAGACCTTCTTTAACGGCATGCATCAAAGAAATCTTACGGGTAGTTACAGCAGGAACTTTACCGCCACGAAGATCGTAACGTTCAAGACGTCCGAACTCTGAGATCGTCCCAGTATTAGTCCGGTCTTGTTTTACTACACCATTCGACAGAATCGAAGTCAAGCCATTCAGAAAAGTTTGCATCAGATCACCATTGTAATTGCGAAGTTAACCAGAAGATCCGTGTTCTCCAGATCTACAAACTGGGTTACAGAATACACGTAAGAATCACCTTTCTTGGAAAAGGTAATTTCAGCAACGGCAACTTCTGGATCGCTATTGTGGAACACTTGGAATTGACCCACTACCAAAGTTTCGTCATCATTTGCATTGACAACTTCTTTGACGGTAATGTCGTCACGCATGATCCCTTCGGCAGTCATATTACCACAGGCACGAAAGCCATTGATTACATTACTGCGTTCGGTATTCCAGAGGGGTGTTTCTGGAAGGGTTGTACCAACAGGGACACTTTTATAATCGAAAAAAGTATTCACTAACGTTACCTCTTGATTGGTTTAATACAGATGATTTGGATTTACAGTGTTTTTAAACTGGCGACAAATGCAATTGGATCATGTGGGTATTCTTGGAACAGCGCACCCATGTCAGCCGCTTTCAGATCAGCCAGTTCCGCTTTAGGCAAAACAATACCTTCATAGCTAAGTTCAGCATAACGACGAATTTCCGGATCTTTCAAGGCATTGATAGCAATCAAGATATCAACACGACCTCTACGATAGATCGCGGGGTCAAGCTTTTCCAGGTGGTTTGTTGTCGCTACGATGATAAAGTTTTCCAATTGAATCATACCTTGCAGTATATTCAACAGTTGACTCAGGGCAACATATTTCTTATGTGCATCAACGTTTTTACCTGCCTTCACCTCATCACGACGATGTAAAGTTGGAGCAGCTTCAAAGTCTTCCAGTGCAATGATAGAACCCGGTGGAATGTTTGTAATGTATTTCAACAGGTTTGGACCGATCGAGGCAATGTCGATGGAATAAACATTTCGCTTGGTGTAACTGGCAATCGATTTGGTTAAACTCGTCTTACCGGTTCCGGGAGGACCGTCTAACAGGATAACCCGTTTGTAATCTAAGTTGCGTTTGTCAAACCATTCTCGATTAGTTAACCACCAATCCAGCCCACCAAAAATCTTCTTTTCAACTGCTGGATCAAAAACCATGTTCTGGTGATAAGTATGTGGTACTCGGCCAACATATTGAAATTGACCGAAATCGCCCGCATTTGGTACGGCGGAATAAACGGTACTATACGAACGATCATACTTTACAACAAACTCAGAAAAGATCTCTTCAATGATTTTTGTATTGCGACCGAACGTAGTAATGGATACGCGCTCTTTCTCGTATTCCACACCCATCGACTGAAGGGATTCGATAGTGAACCAAACAAAACGTCTTTTATAGAAGAACCAATGGAACCCAATGCCTGGTCCATAAGTCGGTTCGCCATTAAGCATTTGTAATTGTCGGTTCCGGTCAAACTTGGCCCAGTACGATTTATCAAACCATTTCAAGAAGGCAAGATAGTTTTGGGTTTCGTCTGAGTTCGGGGAATCTTTTGTAATGTAGATCTGTACCAACATCCGTGACTTAACAAACTTCCAAATCACGACAGGTACGTTTCGAGCATAGACCATCAATGAGGTAATGATGGCAGCACTTAGTACACCCGCCCCCATGCCGTTACCATTCGATAGTGTATTCACCACCGAATGAAATGCATTTAATAAAAAGTCCATCAATGTTTCCTATTTGTTGGTTGAGACGACATAATGGAGATCCCGTGAAGGACCTCCACTATAGTGAACATCGACATTAGCCGACTAGTGTCCACATATAATTACAAATCAAGTAATGCTAATTCTTCAATCACATTAATACTAGCTAAGTGTTTGAAAAGTAAGGCATTATGACTGACTACAACACCTGCGGTAAACTCTTCTGTTTCATCAGGGAACTTACCTGTAACGTTATCCAAGATACAATTCGACTGCTCGTAGGATTCCGTAAATGTGTCGGGGTCAATCTTGTTATTGATGATCGCTAGGAAATGGAACGTCATCACATCAACGCCATCAATCACTTCGTAACAAACCCCAACTGGTTTTGTTTCAACCAATTGGCGTTTCGTTTCAATGGAAGGCTCGTAATGGAAGTTACCTACAGACGCGCACATATCCAAACATTCCAACCAATTTGCAAATGCCCCTTCCACCACTTCGTAAAACATTTCGTCGATATCAGCAATCGAATATAATGCTTCTGCATCAACTTGCAAGCAATCGGTATATGCTTCTCCAATTCCCAAGAACTGAAGATTGGTGGTATTTTGATCTACACCCAATACACGAACAGGAGTGTATGCAACACGAATTTGTGCAACTGAATCCAAACGGTTTAGTTGCGTGCGACTGATGTAGGAAACACGCCCATCAATCATGTCCGCCATCTGTTCCAAAGTCGCGGGAACAAACTGTCCTACATCAAGCCATTCTTTAGCTGGACGTTCGATTACCAGTAAACCTTTCATTATTCACGATCCTTTTTACGCTGGCGATATTCGGCCAAGTTGGTTACAGGCAATACGCCCTTAGGCTGTAGTTTCGGTTCTTCTTTTGCAAGCACGTCCCAGTTCAACAGTGGTTCAGGACCTTTTGCAGCTTCAGCCAATTTAGCTTCAGCTTCCGTCTTCTCTTTATACCAAACATTGTACGGACCGCTGTATCCATGCTCCTTAGCCGTTTGGTACTCTGAGTAACGTGAGTAATCTGTGACCGCTTTAATCGGGGTTACAGGAGCTTTGGGTTCAACCTCTTGTGGAGCTTTAACTACAAACAGACGTGGTTTAAGGTCCTCGGCACTTCGCCCTACCAGAGTAGCATGTGGTTTATTGGTCAGAATGTAATACTCAAACCGAGGGTGATTCGGGAAGTCTTCAACTGGTACATAACTCAGCCGTTTGTCCATTTCCAAATCTGGGTGCTGCCCACCCAACCAATGTTTATCTTTACTGGCTTCGATCACAGTTGGGTTAGTTGTATTACCAATAACCACTTCTGCATCTTCAGCGAGATCACCTTCATTGACGTTGTATTGGCGTGGAAAAGCAACAATCGTACGTTCCAATGGATTCTCATGCATTGGAAGAGCGACTCCGATAATATCAGTCAACTTCATTTTGAATTGATATACGACACCTAGAATCTTCTGTGCAAATTCCAAAGTGGTATCGGCCCGATAAACTAATTTCCCAACCAATGCATCCGGATGAAGATTCATTGTAAGAATACGTCGACCACCGGGTGCAGGTTGGATGTGTTTTTCCAACTCCGGGTATTGTTGAAAAGCTTCCCCTTCAAAAATAACCATGAACGAATTGATTTCATTGTCAAGCGTCCATTGTAGCGTGGCATCAAACAGTGTAAAACAAAGTGGTGTCATTTGAAAGCTCCAATTATTTACGTTTACTCAGACTGGTAATATAGTTCTGAGATTTAATGAATTAAACAAAGTCCCATTCAACACGGAAAACCCAACACAACATGAGAGCGGCTAGTGTACAGGTAATTGCAAACCCTACCCCAAACCATTTGTTGATTTTCAAATAGGTTTCCGTCATTGGAGCCAATACTGGAGGAAGCCTTTTCAGTTTCCTATGGTAAAACAAAGCAATGAAGACACCAATTAATGCATAGATTCCAAAGAAGTACAAAAGACTCATTGACATGATTTATTCCTTAAGTGGCGTCTTGGTTATTCCAATGCAAAGACTGGATGACGGGTTCAATAGGTAATGCAGGAGCGTCAACTTTTGTAATAACTGGTGCTATGGCTGCCCCCAACATTGAGAGGAACATGCACACAATACCGATTCCCAATCCAATTGAGTGACGAGGTTTGTCTTTATGGGCATTCAAGAATTGCCAGTTATAAAACCCAATAATGAAACCAATTATAAAAATGACCACCATAATCAAAATAACCCAACCTTGACTAATCATTTTTCTTCCCCTTAGTTAAATCAATACATTGTAAGTTAATGTACGCTTCATCAACAGTATTAAATATTACTCGAGCAGAAAACTTATCTAGGGTATTATTGGAATCAGAAGATATAATTCTTAATGGCCCGTTGCTTCTTTCTTTTAATACTAATCGACATTCTGAGATATCTTTCAAACGAACTACTGTTTCAAATGGTGTTTCCCCATTCTTAAATGTAGTTGTGAACAGTAGTGCCGTAAACAGATCCATGATTTGCTTTCCTATTGGACGGAATAATTGCCTCCCCGAAGGGAGGCGTTATGTCAATAAACGACAACGACCTTGTTGGAACTCAACATGCAGCTTCGATAACTCGAGACATATTGATCAACGGGTTTCTGTTTCGTTTTGTAGACACGTTCAGCATCAGAAATAGCCTGAGGCATGACTACGTACATCAGACTGGTTTTGTCTGTTGTTGGTCGCTCTTTGATAGAACGTAGGTTTTCTTTCCACTTGGCAAGCGGTTCCCCGCGCTGCTTTGCTTCAGATGTGGCCTTATTCATAAGAGCCAGCCCATCGCAGTATGTGGCGTCAACCGCATACGCTGTAGCTTGAACCGCAGGAGATACCAGTAGCATCACCAGGACGATCACAAGCCACCTTACTTTCGTAAAGTAGTACATGTGTATACCTAGGGTAGTTGGGTCAGACTATTGCGGTATCTTTGACCACTTCATGTGCGTAATGGAGTTGCACGTTCATGACATTATCTGCACGAACAACAAACTTTACCGATGGCTGGGACAGAATGATCTTATCCAATTCATTGGTAAGTAGATTGCCTTGTACGGGTTTGATAATCTTTCTTTTAATGCATCGTTGAGCATCATCAAACGCATAATTCGCATGCGTGATAAAAGACTCAGTACGTTGCGGGATGGATGGGATTACTTCTCCTGGGTTAATCAATGACAAACCCATTTCCAACAGAGCGAATTCATTTCGTGCGCAAACGGCAGAGATGTCTTTATCGCCGCGAGGGATACCAAACATATTCTTTCGAATCGTGGTCATGAGAAAGTTATACAGTGGATCAGTCGGATGAATGATGGCACTTCCGCCAGCTAATGCATCAGTATCAAATCCACAATCCAAAAGCTTGATCTTCTTAATGACGTAAAAGGCAACGGTCATGACTTAGCTCCTAGCTTGCGGTAGTCTCACGTAGTCAACAACAATGCCAATCACGAACGTCAGGGTAGCTTTACCCGCTTCGACGTTTATATTGATCGACAGAGGCTTTGTTTCATATGGTGTTTGCAGTCCAAGGTTTGGATTAGACAAACCATGAATCTCATCTTCTACCGAATGTTGGGTAATGGCACCACCCGACTTATCCCAAGGGCGTACACCATCTTTATCTTTAAGATTCCGTTCATAACGAAGGAACACACAATCGACAGTAGGTGTCGTAAAAGATAGGTACTGTTGATGTTTCCCAATCCACGCCATGATTTGCCTGATGCGATCTGGATCGGTATAGGTGTATTCACAAATCGAATTAGGAATACCTAACTCAGCTAATTGCTTACGTGGTACGATTCTGGAAATCATTGAAACTCCGGGAGCGCAGTGTAAGTGATTCGAATCTCACCCACTGGGCGATCCAAGTCAATGTAAATGGATTCTTCAATTGACATGTTACGGACAACATTACCGTCACGAATGCCTTTATCAAAGAGTTTAAGAATTTGGTCTTTCTGACGAAATTGAAAAAGTGTTGCTGGCATCCATTGAATGCGTGCTACTTCTGGTAATTCCATTTGGGCACGGGTCAAGCGTGCTTTCTCAGGCAGGATTACTTCAGTGGCTTCGTGAATCAATACTCGGTTAGGGAATTGTTCCCACTCCGGTTGATACTTAGCCCGTTGCAAAATTCCAGCACGAATCTTTGCATTGAGTTCGTAGTTTGTACTGGCCATAACTAGTTTATCATGTCCAGGTGAATTCACGATCTCAAGTAAGTCTTCTCGTGATATGTAAATTGCCATTGGTGGTTTTCCAATACGAAATAAGGGGGAGCCTTAGCTCCCATTGTTAATTACGAAGAGCTTTAAAATCAGCCAATTCGCGCCGAGCTTCCGATAGTTCTTTTACGATCTGAATATGTTGCTCGCTGTAAACCTGAATAGTAGATTCCAATTCGGTCATGCGTGCTTCATATTTATCCAGTCGCTTCATCAACTTTTCGAGATCAGAAGCCTTCTTGTTTTTATCGCCCATTCGTTTTCCCTTTTTGAAGAAAGGAAAGTGGTTGGCGGCTAACGCAACACTTTGGTTAGCCATGTGATCAAGCAATCGGCGGATCAATGGTAGTCTACCGAAATAGCCAAATCTGCAACCAAGTCAGGGCGCTTGGCCTTAACTTCGTAATCACCAGTATCGAGATTGAAAACAACCTCTGCTGCAATGATCTTTTCTTCGTCTTCCATGATACGGAAGATAATAAAAGTCAACTTGTCCCGGGGTTCAATTTCACGGATGTGTCGATGAACTGAGATGTACTTTGGGTCGTCGATGACATCATGGGTAAGAAGATTTCGAATTTCCATAACGGCAAAGTTATTGAGTTGGAATTTCAAATCGGTTTTGATACTACCGGTGGATGGCTGATCAATTTTAATTTCACGTTGCATGGTGGTGTAACTCCTATTACAAGTCAAGCAGTTTCCAATCCCCATCGGGTTGGTTTGTGTAGAACGCATAATTAGCGTCAGGGATACGATTCGTAACGTGGGCAAACAGTTCGACTACATAACGATGAGTTCGATACCGCTCCGACATTTCAATCCGATATTCTTTCTTGTCCGCATCAATCCAAATGGTGGCAACCCATTTAGGAGTAGCCTGATAACGCTTGTCCCAAGCCTCAAACTTAAAAACCCCCTGATAACGTGCTAGCGCTGGTTGCCAGTCAATACTACCTAACCGGTTCTCAAAGCCTTCCATTAATCGCCCAGGAGTGACCCATATAGGATGCAGTTCAGTGATTTTTTCACCAGTAGTACGAACGCATTCCCAGAGATCCCCACGTATTCCAGCATACAGTGGAATAAAAAATGAAAACATAAAGCCTCCTTAAACTTCTTCGCTTGGTTTTGGAACGTTCGTACCGCGTTCTTGAGTGATGACGAAATCAACTTCAAACAACAGTTGGTTCTTCTTGTCACCCAGTACTACAGGCTTACCGGTTCGTGCTCTTTGCATATGATACCAATCATAGACTTTATTAGCATAACCATGAGCCCAGTACATTGTCCGCTTTGCTAGATTCACTTCCAATGTTGCGATAATAACGTTTTCTTTCTCAAGGAAGAAATAGAACTGTTTACACTGCGGTACTTGTGGAACCCAATCAAACTGATGATTGATCGTATCGTCTGGAAATATAGCAGCATGCCGAATCCCCACAATATCAATTCCGATCAAACTCCAATCTGGATCGCAAAACTGAGCGATCGAATCCCATCGTCCAGATGTAAACATATCTAGAGTAAACTGTTTCTTAATCTGGTTACCCATGTTGCACCATCAAGCTAGTTAACTATAGCATGAGCGGGCGTTCCAATGTGTTACTGGCGGCATTCATCACAAATGTTTCAGGCTCTGGTTCAATTGGGACTAGTTCATAGGTAATCTTTAGATCGATTTGTGCAACCTCAGCTTCAGTTCGACCAAAGGTTACATAGCGTGAACCTAGTTGTAACATCCCAAATAATACCATCCTAGAGCTGTCTGTAATATACAAAATATTGGCAGTGCCCAATAAATCCGGAATGTCTAATTCCAAAAACATGTTATCGACTAACTGGTAAGCTTTGATTGAATTAGGATCTACGGTCATACCGTCGCCAACTTTTGCCCCAAAGTTAATTCTAGTGATGTGAGCTGGGATTTCAATTTCCATCGTTTTCTTTCTCTTCAATAGTGACAGTTACTGTTTCGGTCACGCCTAAATGTAAGTGTATTTGCAATATGGCTAGACCCGACATCCCATAAGCTATTGTTGGTTCAGGTGGGTTAACTAGATATATATTCCACACTCCACCGACTTCATGGACATGCAGATCAACCAAAATTCCGTTACTAACATGATAAGCTTTTACCGATGCGGGATCAAAATAATTACCTTCATCGGGAGCAATAGTACAGCACCGATCTTCGGAGTTTAATGTCACTGTTCGAATCATTTAACTTTCCTGGATTGTAATAACTATTGTCTGCGTGCAACTATTTTGTAATTTTCCTTCAAGCCCTATCATCTTAGAACTAATATACGCTAGAGGGGTGTTGTCATCAGCCAGAGCGGCTCTATTCCAAAAAGCCTCTAGTTCCATTACATCAAGTTCAATTAAGAACCCATTGTCTAGTAAATGACAAGTCAGAGTCTCTTTATCAAAAACCATTCCATCTGAAGCGGTAATACCATCTTCACGGTTCGTATCTGACAAAGTAATAGAACGTATCATTTAGCCTCCGGAATACTCACGGTTACATCATCCGAATCAAATAAATGCTTTAGCACAAATTTATTATTCTCAGGCTTATGAATTTCAATGTGGACCATGCAGTTACCATCGTTCTCAAACACAACTGCATAAAAGCCTTCACAGTCCAAACGAACTTGTAGATTCACTAATACGCCGTTACGATAAGAAAATGCTTGAATACCAGATGGGTCTCCACTTACTCCTTCTGGGAATTGCATGGTTACATGACCAGAAGTAGTCGACGACGTTGCAGTAAGCATTTAACTCTCCTCAATGGTCAGTGTAATAGTGTCGTTAACAGTGTCGTCTATTCGTAAATACAACGTGTCAAATTGTGCATCTACTTGACCGACTATTTCATTACCGGTAAATAAAACATAATTGAAGATACCTACGTTAACGGGATATGCCCCGAGTTCTAACAGAATTCCATCTCGACTCAACTGCCCTTTAAGACTAGTTGGATCAAAAGTTTTTCCTGGTGTAGGTAAAATAGCCGCATTCCTTTTATCCGAAGTAACTTTAATCGTCCTCATAATCGAACCCTATTTGGTACTTGCCTGAACTGACGACTGAACTAATCAATAAGTACTGTGCATTTGGTGGAATAGGAACTTCTTCCACATCAATGAACATAACCAGTTCTTCGCCGCAGTGAACATGAATGAAGTTATTTTGAGTTCCTTCATACAACTTAGTTGACTCTAAGACAGGTCCATCAATACGTGTTACAACTAAGGTATCTATCTTAACCTTTTTGCCCGCAGGTAAATAGATCTCATGGGCCATTGCGTAACTATGAATGACCGCAAGATCAACTTGTCTTTCAAAGTCCATGTTGGTCCTCGTAAGGTATTTCAACGGTTAATTGAATTTCTTGGTACTCTAGCAATAAACCAATAGAAAAGATATTTATTTTGTTATTTGGATAATAATTGATTGTGCCGATGAGTTCTTGATCTAATGAAATAGTCAATAAACCTAATTCATCAGTATCTTCAATTTGATATTCTTCCATTATGCCGTTATTTAGAGAATACGCTTTTATGCCATCAAAATGTATTTCATATTCTTTTGGAATATTCCCTACGTTATTAATCCAAGACCCGAATAGATTAATCGTTTTAATAGCCATTATCCCACCGTTAGTTTAATCTGAAGATGAAGAGCTATTGATTGTGAATTCTTATTCACGGCAATACCGCTCCCAGTCTCAACGTTCAGCACATGAACATTACCAATGCGCTTTCCCTCGAATGACATACTTAAGACGTAGTTGAGGTCACTCCAATAATCCATTACCTCAAGTTTACCATCTAACCAAATTCCATCGGCATAAACTTGGAAAGAGACATCGGCACTACCGTGTATTGAATCAAAGACTTGTTTACCGGTTAACTCACCAGGTTTAACTTCAAAGAGGTATTGCATCAATAAGCATCCGTTTAACTGATAAAGTTATTTTATCAAATGCCTTTTCGCCAATGATTGGTTCCAAGGTATATAAATCAACTTTACCAAGATTAGTATTAACGTTAACATAACCGATGTCAATATTGTTAACTACGACTCTGAAATGGGATACTTGGTTGTGTGTTGAGCGAAGATCTAATTCGGCCTCTACTAAAATACCGTCTTTCATCGCATCGGCATGCATTTCCCAAATGTTACCCTCTGCATCAATCGTCCCATCGGCATGATAATTAATGGGGTCTACTTTAAGGATTAACATCAAAATTTCCATCATGAAGAATGAGGGTTACTTGATCTGGTTGTTTTTCACCCACAGAAGGCATCAGTATCGTCAAGTCTAATGCACGTTGGATTAAGTTTAGATTAGCGGTAGCTACTGAAACGCTATTGATCATAATTTGGTAATGAGTGGAGTAAGCAACTGTTGAACGCCGACTTACTTCAGCTTCTGTTAAGATCCCATCAAGCATTACGTCGGCAGTCAATTTGCCAGGTATAAAATCTTGAGAAAATATTCCACCAGCTTTGTAATTAATCGGATCTACTTTAAGTGTTAACATTTTGGATTCCAGTTAATAAATTTACAAGAATGTTCCGCCAGTTGCTTCTTTGGGGTAATAAATTGTAATTATCACGGGACCAGGGAAATCCAAATGGCCAGAAAGTTTAATACGATCCCATTCCAATTCAATCCCCATGCAACCATCTTGTTGATTCAGTTGCATAACGTTCCATTCGTAACCGCCTGTGTCCACAACGTGTAGTTCATCTCCGACCAGACCATTCTTTACCAGACGCGCTTTAACTACAATGTCACCGTATGTTCCATCATCTCCTTCTTCAAGGCGATAAACATCTGGATGATAATCAACATACAACACGTCTTCATTGTTGTAGTCGATCGTTTGTTGACAAGTCATTACAATTTCCTTTTGAATTAAGTTGCGATCACTTGTACTCGAATATGTTCATTCCTACGATCACTTGCTTTTCCAAATCTAATCCCTCCGCCAGTCGGTACCATTAAAGTCGACGCATAAGAAACTGCACCAATTTTAATATCGTTCTGATACACAGTGTAGGTGCAATGCGTTTCATTAATACGGTCATAAAGAACTAAGGTACAATTTAACCAAAGTCCGTCTTTGAGAATAGAAACATTAATTTCAAATTCAGTATGATGTTTTTCAAAGGGTACTCCATTTACAACCGCACCTGGAGCTACGTCAAAAAGGTATTCCATAATCAGTCTTCTCGTGTTGTTGCAGGATTTCCATGAACGTCATATTGGGGAGCATTATGTACCGAAATGGTTATTTCCAAATCCCCATCGTAAGCTGGGTCCCCTACAAGAGAATGTATCCGTCTGATCTCAATGTAATCGTCCTCAATCTCCAGATGCCACAGTCCCATTAATGTATCGGATGTTTGTGTTTCAATCCACCAATGGTAAACCCTAGCTTCTCTTACGTGGAGTTCATCAAGTAACAAACCATCTACAACTTTCTTTGCCGTAACCCGAATGTATTCGGTGGGGATTGAATCTAAAAAGGCTTCTGAGAATGGAGTATCTTTAAGGGATATGACAGTAGCCTCAGTAGCCCCATTAATCTGAAAGCTGTATGTGGTCAAAAGATTTCTCCCATTTCCTCTTCTAGTTCCTTAGGAGTGAAGGTTTTAATGGTCACAGAAATTGCATATTCTTCAGCAGTCGCGTTTCCATAACGTTGAAGCCTAATGCCAACGGGGTTATAGATAAGCCTTGCAATAATGTCCCCATGTAGGCTCAAATCAAATTTGCAAAATTCAACGCTATTTGTATCAAGAGGAGTAAGAATCCCGTTAACCATAGCACTGACCGAGAGGATTTCAAAATCACATATCCCATCTGGAATAGCTTCCTCAACTGCAAATTGATCAATCCCAATACACAAGTCAAGGTTCATAACAATCCACCGAGCGGACCTGTTGCGACCGTTACAGTAATTGGATGATAACAACGGTCATCATCAAGTGATGGATAACGTGTGATATGAAAACCACTTAAATTAAAAGTTAAACGAGCCACTGGTTTCTTATCTAAAAACAAATGAAATGAATGACTACCTGGAGCCTCAAGTTCACTTTCTAGAGGTGTGATGATTCCATTAATCAACATGGACTTTTCAGTTACCTCTGTAAACTTCATTCCTTTTGGTAGGACTGCATCTACCCGAGCAAGCCCATCATCTAATATCAATGTAACGCTCATTCGCCTTTCCTCTTGAAATCGACATTAATTGTTAACGCGTATCCATTATGCGGAACACACTCATCTGTGACGTGAACCTCTTTAGTTCGGAATACTTTTAGTTCTCCGAAAGAAAATTGTACTCTGGCAACCGTAAACCCATTCAAACGAATATTACAGAGATTGTGGGTTGCATTCACCACTTCTAGAACGTTGAGAATTCCATCGATCATCATTGAGGCATCAGTAATTTGCACTACCTCAATACTGTTTATGAAAGCATCCTTACATTGGATTTCTTTCCATGTTTCTCCTGGGGTCAACGTAACAGAAACATTCATAGTAGTACGTCTCCATCACGAATTCGTTCTTCTGTATAAACGTCTAGGGTAATTGAAATGGAATACCCATGATGAATTGGATCAGGTTGATCATGTTTAGACACGCGAAACAATTGAACGGTACCTGGTGTAAATTCTACACGAGCAATCAGAGCACCATCTAGAAGTAGATTACAAATATTGAATCGCTGATTCTGTTTACGAAGATCAGTTAAAAGCCCATCGACCATAGCTGTTGCAGAATCAAGTTGACACCCCTTTGCTGTTTCAGGTAACGTAATAAAGGTATTTTTTACATTTGGATCAAGGGTAAGATTAATGTTCACGTTCCATAACCTCCATCAGTACCGATTCTAGACGCTAAAACTAATTTTACAGAGAGGGCACCTTTCTGCTTAGTTTTTGAATAAGTCCGCATAATACCAATAGTAAATTCAGTATCGAAGTATACCAAAGCTACTTGGGTGCCTTCATGCTGTAAACTAAAATTACCATAGTCTTCTACTTCCAAGGCATAGATCAATCCATCAATAAAAATAGTCGCATCTTTAATGGAATCGAACCGACAAGCTTCTGGATGTTTTACTTCGTTTTTATCTTGGTGAGGATCTAATGTTAAAATCAATTCCATTAAATAAACTCCACCGGGGCCTTATAGAAATCGATCGCTACACAAACGACAGTAATGATCTTTTCTTGATGAAGAGGGGGTTTTCCAATAGAGGGAGCCACACGGTACAAAATGAATTGATCGCGTTGATTCTCCAACCGGGCAACAAGCTCATTTTTATAATAGAGATCTTTCACAAACATTGCATGGTTTGAATTCTCTAAATCCATGAGAATACCATCTTGGATCGTAGCTGATTTAAGAACTAGATGATCAATCCTTTCACCGTCGGCTGCTTTCTGATGGACACGATATTCATTAGGAGGTAATGTTAAGGTTACTTGCATTGGGTATTTCCTATTGGTAGATTAACATCAAGAGCAGTTGGTATAGTTCGCTATGCTCTCTATAGTTTACAAAATAAAACCCCCTCCTTTTAACCACCTACATTAGATCAAGGGAGTGAGTAATTTTAACACAAAATAAAAACGGTATAAACCCCTACCAATGACGGTAGGGGCTATATGCCTTATCCCTCTTTATACTCGAATGTAACCCAACCTTTACCCTCTAATTCAGGATGAACATGGGACATATAAACCTCATTATGTCCTGGATAAAAATGCAAGACAACAAAAGGATCTAATGCAGTCCCATTGACGAAAAACGGATAGATCTTTATCTGATCATGTTCCATTGGTTGGGGTTCGTCTACTGGCGCGTTGGGATCAGTCCGAATGAATGTGACCTCGATTGAAATCGCCAAGGTTTCATTATCGGGCAATAACAACTGGATGTTGTGCAGTACTGTTCCATCTGGGTCAGTAACCGGATCAACCAAATAAGCTGCACCCCCGGTGTCTGTTTTCATCTCAACAAAAGACATGTTACCCCGCTTGATTGTATTCAATCACCACAGATACATCGCGAGTATCATTGCCAACACGATTTACCGTGAAGACACCCGTTTCTTTGTGGATCACAATCGACCACATGTGCTTGGGTTCTTTACCAACCGGCAGAAAGAGATCAACGATGATCTGCTTAGGACGAGGGTTGGTAATCTTCGACGTATACGCCGGTTCCCGAACACCACTGATGTTACTGGCAACGTATTTGACTTTGTGGTCTTTGGAGGCTTCGAACTTACCCGCAAACAAACCTTTCTCTTTGTCTTTCAGTTGGATAGTTGCTTCTTTCATGACACGTCCTTAATTAGTTGGTTTTTGGTATTGCTTCGGTTTGAGCAACATACATTTAGCGCCAGATGGCTCACCGTACGTAAACAGAATCGTTACATTGTCGACACGTTCTGCAACATAGGTGTTGTAAATATTATTGCCCAATCGACCAGTACGTTTTGGATCGAGATAAACGAATTCCATCTGGAACGTGCTCATGGCAGTACCGGTGATGGAAACGTACTTTTCATTGTTGATCAACACTGAGGTAATCTGAGCATGGAGCAATTCACACAGATCGACACAGAATACCCGATGCTTGGCACAATATGCCGACAACTTTGGAATATCGATAAAGACATCATAATGAACGTCTTTTATTAACCCATGGGCAGGGTAGTAAGAGAAAACTTGTTTCCCATCCTCATGGACGTAAACGGAAACAATCTCAGATATCATTTCACTCGAATTGAGTTCAACATCACAATCTGGCCGAAACCGTGGACGGTTTTTATTGAGCATGCTTGCAAAACTTTCACTAAACCACTGTTTGATACTTTTCATGTACGGTTCCTTTTGAGTATTGATTGAATTTGTTGGGTGAGGTAATCTTGTGCAGCAGAAACATCCCTACAGCGAACTGTGGCGTTGTTCACTACATCTTTCAATGCATCATGAATCAAGGTCGGGTTTAATAGATCAATCCCCCTAGCGCGCATCATACGAGCTTTGCGTTTCATTCCCGAAGTCGCTAGTTGTAGGATATGCCAATCATGCAACCGATCGATATACCACAACGAACTAACAACTAGTACAGCTATGATAATGAAAGGTAGCATATCGTCACTCCTTATTGAACTGAACTATAAACTTCTTTCTTACGGTTGAGGTAATGATTCAGACGGGTGCGATTGAAATGACGATTGCTAATCAACGAACGCTTAACCCAATCTCGGATCTTCTGCATATCCGCAAGACATTCCAGATCTTCAATTGCCAAACACGCTTGATACAAAATCGCACACAGCCGAATAGCATCACGGTCGTCATCGAATCGTTTCTTGGCGATGCGTGTGACCTTATTAGATTGTGGTTTGGTATTAAGGATAATCTGCATTACTTAACTTCCTTAGTGAACATAATTTTTATCCAATCGGCCATTGGCGTATACCAGCTGGCCTGTCCTTCAGTAATCTCACCCCGGAGTTCACGAATCACTTGACGATACCAGAACAGTTTCTTTTCTGCTTGTTTAGGTCCCGCCTCTCTAATTGAATATCTGAGGTTAAAGTCGTTGTGTGCTTGCAAGTAGGTCACTAAAGCCCCATACCCTTTAAGGCGATCGTAAATGAATCTTTTTGTCAACTCCTCTTCTTCAAAGGTAATGACTTTATTGTCACGGGCCGCCCGAAGATCGAGACACATGAAATAATAACCAGTGTAGTAACCACCGTCGAGCATCTTTTCAAGCACTGTTGCAATTCTTAATTCATTGCTCATTCGATTTTCCTTTTATTAACCTCGTGTATACACTACTGTAATATAGTCCTTTAAATGGTTCAAATCCAAAAAGAAAAAGGTATAAAGCCTCCCCGAAGGGAGGCGATATATTTAATGCTGATCTAGGAACAACGCCAGAATTTCTTCTGGACTACGGTTGGACATGGGTTTATGCGGATGTTTCTTATTTTGATCAATCCAACCTGGATGACTCGGTACGTGATACCGATATTTTACATCACTAGGCATTGGTTGCCATTCATAACTAATCCAACAAATTTCGTCGTGTCCTTGAATGGAACAATTACTTAACTTCCCACGGATCTTACCTGAGGATTCCCCGATTATCTCACCGAAATTTTTCAGATCTTTGCGAAGCTGTTCTTCGATATTTGTTTGTCCAAGATCCCCGATTTGAAACCAGTTAATGCAATACCTTTCTTCAATAAAGCCTGTGATTTCAATACCGGCAATAATGACGTAAGGGGTATTTGGTTTATTAACAAAACTCTCTAAGGCGTAAGCCAAAGGAGATCCTTCAGGTTGCCAAAGCTTCATCATGCCCCCAGGGAATAGATATTCACCATCCCATAGCGCCAGCGTTTACCAAACTGCTCTTTAGCCAAACGAGCGATCTGACGTTGTTGGTTGGTAATGCGTGAGTCAACACCGAACCCGATAGGCAGGTATACTCCGCCAGTTACAGTTTCTTCGATCTCGTAATTAACCGTACGGTCGAAGGATGCTGATTTATACAGTGGATTACCTTTAAGATTTCCACGTACTTCTGCAATCAAATCACGATGTACCGTACGACGTTGTGGAACCGGAGTATCTGCCATTACCTCAAGCATCCAGTTAACACAGTTGATATACTCTTCTTGAGCGTTCATCAACTTACGTGCTTTCTTCTCAGCACGGGATAGAGGGCCAAGTGGTGTAGGCGATACGTAAGCAACCTGGTCCCTTACTTCGGATTCACCAAAGCTACGAATTGGTCCGACACTGTGACCGTACAATGAAGCGATATCATTGTCACAAATGTTAATACTTTTCGGCTCATCTAACGTACTCAAGTCAATCAGTCCGAAATAGGTATTTTCAGAAGTACCGAGGATTTCTAGCATTTGCACGTCGGATGGATCAGCTGGAGTAGGCATATCAGAACCCGTATTCAATGAAGTCGAGGTTGTCGTTAGTCAACCGCACTTTGGTAAAACCGAAGATACGACGAACCACCAAAATGAAGTTGTATTCATCTTGAGTAGCGACGTTGTTCCAACCAGTTTGGGTCAGGATGTATTGCTTACCTTTTACCAATTCATCAAAGGTAATGTCATGCCCGGAGTACAGGGAAAGGCTACCGTCATGGGCACTGTAAACTCGCATGACATCGCCAGAGCGGGCAGCGGTTTTAGTTGGGACCAATTCCGATGCAGGAATAACCACGTCATCTACAATCCAGTTGACTTCCTGAACACGCTGTTCCATAGTGGTTTGTTTACGGAGCTGAGCGAATTGTTCTTTGAGGAAAGAAATTGCGGCATGTTGGTGATTAAAAACCCACTCGCCAATAGTAAACTCAGTCTGAGGAGGTTGTGGATAGATCTCAACAATCTTCTGCCAATTGAACCAGTTGCACAGAACGTTCATGTCCGTTTCAGTTGCTTTGTTTGCAATGGCTTTAAGTTGGTTCATTGGTAATTTCCTCTAGTGGTTTGATAGTGGTGCATTTGCGCCAGTTTGGAATTTCTTTTGATAGTGGACAAACTACAAGTTCCATCTGACGTTCCGAGCGTTTGCGTGAAGTCTTATGGAGTGTACGGTAAAGCTTACGAAAACCTGGTTTCATTTAAGTCACTGTTAATAGAGATGTTCCGAGAAAAGGTCATAACCTAATCCGATATAACCGCCTTCTTCTTTTAATGGACGCCCTTGTTCAAGACAAAGACGCATTGCTTCTTTACGGTTATGGAAGGTGCCGTACTGATCAATAAAGCCTTGTTGACGACCAGCTTTATCATCTTCCACTTCATCGTCGAATGCTTTACAGTATTCGTAGAGCGCGTCCAGACCAACAAGACCGATCGTCATTTGCATTGGGACACTATAATGACGTGAACCTGTGACAATAAAATCTTTATACCGGTTAGCCGCACAGACGATCACTTGAGGAGTATCGTATTTCTCCCAAAGCCATTTCTTTTTGTTATCTTTCTCATCCAATACCCAGCAGCGTTCCATATATTCTTTATTGGCGTACGCCGCTGCTTCACGAATCATGGCAATACGAGTTTCCATTGGGACGGCATTAGCTGTCGGTATAGCTTCATTCTCACGCATGTTAAATCCTCTTAGTTATCCTAACTGTAATATAGCCTTGTTATCTTCTACAACATAAAGCCTCTCCCGTGAAGGAGAGGCCCGTATATTACAGTTGTTTAAGTTCCCAGATAACCAACGCTCGACTTCGTGCTCTTTCGATACGATGGCACAATACCTTATTCTCTTTATTAGAGCAATAGGCTACCAGTGGACGCGGGGTCCAGAACTCTTTGTAGTTGCGGTCATAACAGGTGCGACGCGATTTAGCCACGATATTACCCCTTTGGGTTTACGGTTGTAATCGCGGCCTCCATTGATAATAGTTATACATTTTGAATACCCTTTAGAGTACGTCGAATTTTTGTTCGGCTTCTACTTCTTCAACAACCGGTGGATCTTCACGAACGGGTTCTGGTGCACCAAACTCAGGAAGCTTTGGAGAGATACCAAAGGTCGCGATGAAGGAGGCGATCTTAGCGGTGCGTTCGATGGAATCACCAACATGTAGATCGGCAAAAGACATCTCTTTCAATGCTTCATTACAAGTGAAACCCCAATTCTTCATACCCAAGCTGTTATCTACTTGAGTGCTTGTTGAATGAGTCAGAACATAACTCATGGCCAGAACACGTTGGCGGGTATCGGGAATACTTTCAAACGTGTATTCTTCAATTTCGCCGTAATGCTTTCCTTCGTGGTCAACTTTGGCAAACTGAAAGACGCCTTCTGCTTTATCGTCGATCACCTTGACTTGGGCAAAGTAAAAAGCCTTACGTTCTTCAGGGTTCGATGTATAAAGGTTCTCACGAGGGATTTTACAATCACCAAACAAAGAGTAAAAGATTCGTACAAATGTTCCATAGGCATTTCGTTGTTGAGGGCCTTTCTCCCAAATCAAACCGATTGCATGATGCAGCAGACCAGCGTTAACTGTAAACTGTACACCCATTCGATCCGTGAGTACTACCTCAGGATTAGACCCACCGTCTTCTTTCAGGAAGATACCCAGGGTGCGGTTGATGAGATCGTTTTCTACTTGCTTGTCCATTTGGATTCCTTAATAATGACGGGTATGTAAACTGTATTGGCGATCATGCCAACTGATTTCTTTGTTATGGTTGAAATGCTTCATCTTCGAGATTTCACGACCATAAACCCAAAACCTTTGTTTTGTTTGAACCAAGTCTGGATGACAAACCGAGTATGTTCTCAAAGGTTCGTATTCCGTAGGTTCCCGAATGTCTGTAACGATTAACTCTGTACCAAAGCTTGCGTAAACACCCCCAGGAGAATCTCCACTAGGGGCGTCACCAATTGTGCACAGAGCATAGACCGTGTTACCGGGTTTTATCTCGTAACTCATTAATGCCTCCAGCAAGTGCCTCCTCATGCGACATACCCGACCACTGAACAAGTTGTTTAGGATCATAAAGAATGTAAGCCGTACCAAGTTCACGAGCTTTCTTAAGTTTACCTGTTGAGCATTTATGACCAAACACACCTAAAGCGACTTTACCAGTTACTTGATCAGATAATTTAGCCCCTTGGGAAATGTAGTACTGTTCGATATCTTTACGAGTCCGACCAGCGAATGAATTACCTGACACACAAACACGCAACCCAGTAAACAATCCAACAATGTCTGGAACAGGAGAAGCGATTGTGATCAACGAATCAATTAGAGACATGTACTCAATATTGCGAGTACGATAATCAATTACGTTTGCAGCTGTTTCATCGCCCAATTGAGGAATCGCTAGGATTTCACCAAGACTTGCTGTATCGATGAATTCAGACAACGTCTCAAAATGTTGCGCCAATCGTTTAGCAGAGTCTTCTCCCACTGAAGGGATACACAATGCCATTATAACCCGCTCCAGAGGCTGTGTACGAGCTTTCTGGATTGCGGTTACAGCCTTTATGCCGTTAGCTCCGGGAATCAAACCTTGAATGGTTTCAGGAGATGCTTGAAAGATATCAGCAATCGTTCGAATGTTTGCATTATAGAAAGCGGTGACGACTGCTCGCCCCACTCCCATGATGTTAAACACTTTACGACTGGCAATGTGTTCCATTGTTGCAATGGCTTGGTCAGGACAGTCCGCATGGTTTTGACAAACTAGTGTCTTACCAATAACGACTACCTCGGTCAATGGACCACCACAACTAGGACAATGCTCAGGAGCTAAAAACTTAACCGCATCATCTGGACGAAGAGACTCAACAACCATTGTCATCGCCGGAATAACATCACCAGCTCTTTCTACGACGATCGTATCTCCTTTATGCAAGCCCCAGTTATTGAATACATCAATACCGTGCAAAGTCAGTCGACTAATTACAGTACCGTGAATCGACACTGGTTCCAATTCAGCCACCGGAGTAACTGCACCGGAACGACCCACTTGCCAGGTGATGTCATTTACCTTGGTGGTATCCGTAGAAGCTGGGAACTTATAACTAGTTGCCCACCGTGGTGACCGTGAACGAGAACCTAATTGTTCACGCAGATGTGTCGAGTCTACTTTAAACACAATCCCATCGATGTCGTAATCGATATCTGGATCACCTCGACTATCCAACAACCCTTCGAGGTATTCGCTCCATTGATCTTGGTCGAAAGTCAACTCAGGCAATGCAACTTGCTTAACCACTTCAAAACCCATTCCATCAAGTACCGCTGCCCCGATTGTCCAGGAAGGCATTACTTCGATATTGGAATCAAAGGAGTAAGCGATAAAACTCAGTTCACGAGCTTTGGTTACCTTAGGATCTTTCTGACGAACACTGCCAGCGGCATAGTTCCTTTTATTCGCAAAAGGTTCTTTACCTGCGGCAATCAATTCGTTTTGGATTCTTTGGTAGACGGCTTCTCTTACAACGACTTCACCACGAACGGTAACGATCTCAGTTGGGTCTATTGACTTGATTTGAGAGCGAACCCCTTTAATGTGCAAGGCATTAATCGTTACGTCTTCACCAACCTTTCCGTCACCTCGAGTTACAGCAGATACCAGAATACCGCCGACATAAGTCAATGACAGACTTAAGCCATCCAGTTTGAGTTCAGCCAATACAGTTTCAGTAGAAGGTAGATTCAGAGAACGAATCCATTCAAACATGTCATCTGGACCAAAAGCATTTGCTAATGACAACATCGGGAAAGCATGTTCAACTTTCTTGAACTGGTTAAGTCCGAGATAACCAACCAGCTGAGAAGGAGAATTGGCATCAACCAAATCAGGATACTTGGTTTCAAGCGTTAACAGCGTACGACGAAAGCTGTCGTATACCGCATCCGTAACATGGCTTTTATCCAGCACGTAATATTCGTAATCCAACGAACGAATCTTCTGGCACAGTTGAAGATGTTCTTCCCTTATTGCGCCCGTAGTTTTGGCCATGATGCGGCTCCATACTTTTTCCAGGTTACTTTGTGTTCGCTTTCCAAGTGTTCCAACTCGACTTGACATTGTTGTAACGTTTCGTCGGTCACTTTGTAATTTGGTAAAGCGTTACAAATATAATGTTTCATGGGTTCAACGTAAGAATGATAAACATATTGGGTAAGATGATTATCTTCCAGTAAACAACGCAACCTTAAGAAATGTCGGTTGATTGCAATCTGACGCATTGTGGGACTGAGTTCATTCCAATCCTTTCGCATCATTTCTTCAGCCAACTGTTCTTTAGTCGGTATCGCCATTAGTCTTACCCTCTATGTTGTCACCAAAGTGTGTACGAAAGTATTCATGATGGGATGCTTTTAATTCATCGTACATGGTGTTAGCATTTTCTAAAGTTCGGTCGAGATTACAACTACCGCAGTTACCTTTGCAGCTGGCGCAAATAACCGAATCCTTATTAATGGTCAATACATGTCGATCCAAGTATTTACTTAGATTGCGAATGTCGTGATCAAAAGCTGCCTTTAAACGCCGACGATGGAACCACCACATGATCTTCGAGATCAGAGCCCACATTGTACTTTCTCCGGATTGAGCCAAGGGTGATCTTACAAATCAAATCTTTGGTGTAATGCATGATGTTAATATTACTAGCCTCAGTATCGGACTCAGTCTTCATGATAATGAGTTGCTCAGCCACTTCCATTTTAGTGTGGGACTCTAGTGTATTAAAGCAACTCAAATCACCAATACCAAAGATGGAACCTTTAGTGTCAGTCATCTCAATAAAATTCATGTGCAATGGAATCTCATTTGCAAGATGCCATCCACCATAGTTCCAGCAATCCCCATTATCGTTAATAAAACAATAATTGAAATCGGGAACTTCATTGCGCAGTTGAACCAAATCTTTTACAAGCGTTTTTGATTTATAATAGATCAGTTAATGAATTGTTTTACTGGCCATTTTGCAAACAGTCTTTGGACCAACTAAGATTAACCAAGTCGCACCTACCTCCGTAGCAATCGGATTAGTGTGCAACTTAATTGGAATATAAAGGACGTCATTAGGTTCTGTTGTTACAATACAAAACCCTTCGTCTACTGTGATTAATACATTCAACCCATGCATTTCGAATTTCCTTTTAAGCGTTATAAAAGGGTGCTCCGAAGAACACCCTGTTTGAAGTTTAGTATTCCGTTCGATTGTTCATATCGAACATGACTACACGACCTTCATCACCTTGCTCAGACTTTTCACGCAAGTCCAATTCGTTATACATTTCAGATGCCCAAGAAGCACTGACTGCACGGCTGGGAACAACACCATCGAAGTTAACATACCGTGTTTCAAAACCTTCTGACTTTTTGTTCACCACCCAAACATCAGGGGTGTTGGCTAAACGAAACACCAAGGTCAAGTCATGATCCAAGCAGATCTCTTTGAGAACATTGTACGTCGCTTTGATTTCGGCATTACCGATCAAATGTTCACCAATGAAATCAACCGAGGTTGGATCACCGATAAAACTAATCGATTTCACTTTGTACATCAAACCATCTGGGAATTGGCGTGGACCCCAATCGCTATCCCAAAGGTGCAAGATACCCAACTCGCCGCTATACTGACGTGTTTGGAATTGCAGCAGTTGGTTATTGGTAATAACGACCCGACGAAAGTCAGACTCGGGGTAACGTAATTTGTTTGCCTTGTCCATTGTATTTGCCTCCACGGTCAGCGTAAGATACATCACAGGGTTTAATACGGAAGAACATAATTTGCAAACAGCCTTCGTTTGCATAGAACACACTTGGTCGATTGGTTGTGTTTTGAAACTCTAGGGTGATATGCCCTTCCCAACCAGGTTCAATTGGCGTGGATAGACAACTCCATCCAGCTCGTGCCAATGTCGACTTACCCGTACACAATCCAAATACATCACGAGGCATCTTTACATATTCCGGCGTATAAGCCAGAACAAACCCACCCGGTGGAACAACTACTTTATCCCCGGTTACTGTAGTGAAATCTTCTTCACTAATTTTCTTGTAGTCCAACACCTGAGTAGCTGGAATACGTCCAAACAACAACCAACGTAGACGACCCCAGAACGATAGTTTCTTAGGCGGGTTATACAGTTTGAATTCTGTGCCCGCTCGGAAATCGTAACCACCACTGGACAAGCCATAAGAAGCAATTTTGTTACCTGCCTCATCTACCTTAATTGACTCCCCGTGGAATGGAGTGATCATAAGAGCACTCCCTTCACAACGTTCCCGAATTTCACTATCGCACATTAAACTCATTTTTGTTGTACTCGCTTTTGCCTTTGAATTACGGTTACAAGATTACCACGAATATCCCCTGCGAATAATACAGTTTCAATTGTTGTGGTTGCTATACCGTTAGCATCGTAGGTAATTTCTGTCCGACTTATGTTCATCGGCCCCAAATCCAAACTAGGATCTATCGAGTAAAACAATTTATTTGCTGCAAAATCACTGGAACGATGCTTACCGCGTTGGATCGTCATGTATGCTGGATTACGTGTTTTTACGATTGTATCTAGATTTGGATCAAAGGGTCTTTCCATCATAATTTGGAGATCCAAATCTTGGACCTTTTCACTATGTTCGCGATGTCGTTTGTAAAGTGTCATGTAATCCACCCGTTCACCGATTGGTAGGGCTTTTGGTGTAACAACCGGATGACTTACTTCATGTCGTGGTGTTTCAGTGCGTAACCTTTCAAATAAAGCTTTACATCTAACCAGTTCTTCGGGAGAGGCTTTGATCGAACCTAGCGGAAGATCTGGATAATCGCAAATCAACACACCATTCACTACATGACAATTATCCGTAATGGACTTATTATCTTGAAAGATAGGAGAACTTTTAAGACGCTCCAATATTTTGACAACGCTCTCTGGAATCACCCCTGTTGTATCAATTGGTGCTTTTGGTTCAGGTTCCCTCGGAACGGCAGGAATAGATGGGTGGTACTGGTATCCATCAAAATGCCAATCGTATTCGCCAGCTATGTCTGGTTTTTTACTTTCGATCAAACCAAACTTTTCATTCAATGTAGTGAACTTATCATCCGACATGAGTCATCCCCTTCAATTCAAAAAGCCCGTGATTACGAACAACTCGAACGTGATTGCCTCGAATTACTCCTTCAAAGATAATCTCTTGCAGATATACATGGGGGTTAGTCCTCTTTTCCAGGTCTTCTCTAATAAGTTCGTTCCATTTGCTTAGGAAATCTGTAATGGAACCACGTTCCATTGGAACATCGATAACGGCACTAGATCGAAGGAACGGATCGTCCGGTTGACACGCCACCGGTTTAATGTGTTGTGTAAAGGCTGGGGGATTGACAAGAATATCCGTAATTCCAGGAAGCTTAAACATTGCAGGTTGACCCGGAACCATGTTCTCAGCCAGCTTATAACCCCCGTTCTTTAAATCTTGTACATGAAACTCTATTTCGTACATTAGTTAAGCTCCAACATAAGTGGATCTTTCGGATCGTAAATCTGAGTCCAATCAGTTTCCTCGTAAGGTTCTTCTGATTCAAACACAGCCAACCAGTCTTCTATAATACGCAAGTGATCTTCGTAGTATAGATTTAACCGAATAGGTACGCCCGCCATTTTTGCTAATTGAACTGCCGTGTTGGTACCACCATTAACCTTTTCAGATTCACGACGACCTTTTGGTTCTCCCCAGTAAATCAATTCCTTTACTGGATCTTTTAGCGTGTGTCCATGGATTTGCATTGCATTACGAGTATGCTGAGCAATGCCCCAATCACCGATACCATGCCAACCTCCACGGGCAGCACAAGCCAATTGTTCAGCCGCTGCATAAGTATCGGTAAAGTCCGTGGCGTCATAAAGGAAAGGCATGTCGCCAATCCTTCGACCATTGTTTCCATTCTGCGCTAAATAGAGTCGAGCCCCAATTGTGTTATAGTGTTCAGATTGTTTAGCTCCGTACCAGAAAGCTCGATCTGCACGATAAGCGTCGCCACTACTTAACCCCATACCGAGATCTGTTTTGGTACGACCAATCCGGATCATGTACTCCATGATGTATTCCGGAACTTTACGACTACCGACTCCAGCATACCAACCTAGGAATCGAACAAGTGGGGTATCGATTTCCATTAGGCTACCCCGGCCGCAGCAAAGTCAGCTGGTTTCTCCACAACTGGAACGGAGGTCATTCGACGAGTCGCAATAATCGCAACTTCGGTATTACCACTACTGTGTAAATTGGTGTTGAGATTGGTCCAACCCGCTTTACGCATTCGGTCCTTAAACACAGCCAGATCAATCTTGGACAATGCCTTTGGAAATTGCATGGTGATCTTCCATTCTTCATGGCCCAATGCAGTCTTGCGTACCTGTCTGTATTGTTGCAACAAAGCAGGGGTTGTTAAGACCATGTTGAAATATTCGATCCATTGACCAACTGGATCTGGTTTACCGAGAGCAGATGGAAGATCTTCAAAACGAATTGGTTCAGGCATTATCTTGTCTCCATTGGAATCCAGTAGATTTCATTTTCAAAAGAACTTCGTCGAGCCGTGTATCGTCGACCATGAATATTCATATTGGACATGTAAAGCCCAGAAGTCGGATACGGAAATTCCAAATGCAGTCCATTGATTGGAAAGTACCCAACCAATTCTGCTCCTGGAAACATGCGTAGGATCGTCAAAGCTATTTTGTCTTGGGTAAGGGGTTCCAATACGTTATACTTAGGACCAGCTCCAATATTACGAACTACCAAAAATGGCTTATCAAACCGATCTTGATAACGCAATACAACCGTAGGTAAAGTAGGTACCCATGATCGTGCCGTCAGCTCTATCTTTTCTTCATATCGATCAAGTATCCAGTTCTTTTCAGGAACGGGAACGTGTATTGGATTTCCGGTTGTCATAATGTTTCCCATTTACAAGTGTCGATATTTGTTCGGATCAGATTAGTGCAACGGAACTGACTTAGAGAATCGATAATCACCGGTTCTTCATTTAATCGGCGATTATTAAACGTCTTTAACCGTTCACGATTGGTTTTCTGTAATGTTTGCCCGTGATGTTGTTTAAACACATTCAATGCATGTTGATGAGTCAGGCAAGGCGTGCATGACTTACAAGCTTTATCGCTAGTAGGTTGTTCACAAACCCAGATGAGAGGATAAACCCTTGGATCAAGTTCATTCAGTAATGCATATTTCACATAGGTCTGCAATGGAATTACTAAAGGAACCACATCCCCCTTTTTAGATATCTTCCAAAGATTATTCCAAGCCTGAATTAAATCTTGAAATACAAGACTGTTTGAATCTCCCATAACAAAACCCATTTGGACTTCGGAATGAATCTCTGGATTAACAGCTTGTAATGCGTAAACCAACCAAGGGACCATTTGACCCCAAGTGCCCGATGCAGTACCATTCATCGATACGCGTTGGTTTGGTTCGTACTCATTCCAGACTTTGTATGGCATTACTTGATTGTAATGGTCGATAATTTGACGGCGTGCTAGGCGTTCATTTTTCGTCTTTTGCGGATGCTGTCCAGCTTCACCATAGAGCACATCTGCCGGACCTTCCGATAAGGCGCGTTGCAATAGGGTAGTTGAATCTAGACCACCTGAAAGTAAAATGAGAGGACGCTTAGTCATAATCAACGCTCCCTCATTAGCAACCAAACTTTTTCCATGGTGGGTTCACCCTTAACCAACATGATCCGTGGATGCAAATGCAACTTACGAGTTGGATCATTCATGTTGCCTTGGATATCTTTTACTTGTGGAACGAAGTTAAGATCCGCTGCACTCCAATGATTGATATATTCTCCCAATTTGTGAGCATGGCCTACACGGGTCAACAAACCGGCAACGTCTTCTTTGGTTGGAGCCTTAATAATGTCAAAAGACTCAGTCGGAGCAAAAGAGGTTACAATCGTAATCTCGTTTCCTTTTGGGTCAGTTGTACGATAGGCAACCACGCCTTTTACCTTAGCTCGGAAATTGGTATGAACTACCAATGGAACTACTGCGGGATGATGGTTCTCTGCGTTGAAGTAACGGAACCGATCTTCGTTACGACTACCAGCTTCAACATTTACATTTGCAGCTACCCACATTGCTGCGTCTTCTGGGGTTGCCGCTTCATCAAAAACATTCGTATCAATATCAATTGTACCAATAACGTTGTTTTCATCGAGACCAGTTGTAAATGGAAAAACCTTTACTTCCTGTTGATCACCAATTGGAGTTGGTTCCAATTCAGAAAGATGCTTTGCTCGACGGGCCTCTGTGATAAAAGAAGTAGCTCGCCCAGTCTCAGGGGTCTCCAATTCCCTAAGCGCATGAATTGGATTTTTATCCAGATCTTTTTCTGACTCGGTATACAAAACACGGTCGCCAGAGAGGAGAGGGCTATGATCAGCGTGCCACATCTTAAAACTGTCTTCGGGTGTCATGGTGTTATCCTGTTGAGTTGGTGGTGTATATTCAGGTCTGTAATATAGTTCTGAGATTTTATAAAATGTCAGAGGACATAAAGCCTTCCCGAAGGAAGGCCATATGCGTTTTGCTCGACCCTAGATAAGGTCAAATGTAAGCAAGGCGCCGTGATTAGACAACGTTGTCTCTCGACAAGATCTCAACTAATCGATAACCGACTGGATCACCCCCTTAAAGTGCAGCGCTTAACGCTAACTGCCTTGCTCTATACCATTACATAAAAAGTATTCCTTTACCATTCCAATAACAAATGACGCATTAAGCCTAATTTTATGATTTGTTATTCGCCCCTTAAATTAGGTAAGCTTCCATGTTTGATTTTTATAGAAAGATGATGGGCGTCGTGGAAGGTCGTGAGACTGATACCGAAGTTCAGATCTCGGGGATTGATGGTGTTGCGTTAGTTCGCGACATTAATAAACATTGGAAGACTGAAAAGATTTCCATGTACATGTTCAACTCGGTATCGCGTTCCAGCATTAGCTTTTATAAGTTCTTTGCATTGGAAATGCTTTACATGATCGAAGAGATCAAGAACTATCGTAACCGATACACTTCTGTTAAAACGATGGCTGCTATTAAAGAGGCTCTCTTAACCAGTACTTGGTTGAAGAACACTTTGGCAGAGAATACCCTGAACCAGAAAGGACGATTGGACTTTAGTCGGTTGTCTAATCTTAAGTTCACGGCTAGTGCCTATCAAATGGATTACTTCAAGAATTATACCTACAAGCTGGATCAATACGGCATGAAGGGTAACTTGTTGGATGCCGCTGCGGGTACTGGTAAGACGTATATGAGCGCTGCGATTGCAGAGATGCTCAACTCCAAGCACATCATCGTACTGTGTCCTAAGAATGCCCTAGAGACGGTTTGGCCTGAGTCGGTTGCGGAGATGTTCAAGACACCGCAAACACTTTGGCATTCTGGTGATAAAGAACTGGGTGGTTTTCCAGCACGTCAGGAATTCACGGGACAACGTTGGATCGTGGCACATTACGAAGCCATCAATAAAGTGTTGCAGTTCGTGGATAAAGTGGGGACAAAGAACGTCACCATTATTCTGGACGAATCTCACAACTTGAATGATGAGACGGCATTGCGTACACAGATGTATTCTCAACTATGTCGTGATACCAAGTCGGTTAACATTATCGAACAATCGGGTACTGCTCTAAAAGCAATGGGTGCCGAATTGATTCCATTCATTCGTTTGATTGATGATTTGTTCACGGCTGAAGTAGAGTTCCGGTTTAAGAAGATCTTTGGTAAGGAAGCTAAGAAAGGTGCGGACATTATTCGTAACCGACTACAAGCAATTTCCTTTAAGATTGAGAAGAAAGAAACAGATCTTAAACCTCCGATCATGCGCGCACATGCGATCAAGATTCCAAATGGCGAAGCTTTCACACTTGATTCAATTAAGGTTGATGCACAGAACTTTATCGATGAACGTTGGAAGTACTACAAAGCCCGTCGGAAAGTAGATGAAGCATTTTGGGCTAAAGCACTTGCACAATTGAAGCAAACTCAAAAGGGTCCTAAAGAAGCTGCAATGAAGGATTATTTGCGGGACTTGGATATCGTTTGTAAAGCCGGTATGGTTTGGCAGGTTCCTGATCAACTGAAAGCGTGTACTAAATACGAGAAAGAAGTCTTTGAGAAATGTTTACCGCAAGCATGGGTTAAAGAATTCCGTGACGTCAAGTCTGTGATCAAGTATACCAACCTGAAGATCCAAGGCGAATGTTTGGGTCGGATCATTGGTGGCAAACGGATTGAAGCACACGTTGCAATGGTTCCGTATATTGACTGGGTAGGTATCATTGAATCAACTGAGAAGAAGACTTTGGTGTTCAGTTCTTTTGTTGAAGCGATTGAAGCCTGTGACACACATTGGCGGAAGATTGGTTATACGCCATTGACCGTCTATGGTAAGTTCACAAACCAGCTAGGACCGATTGTAAAGCAGTTTGACGACGATAAGAACGCAAACCCACTCGGTGCCACTTATGCATCTTTGTCGACCGCAGTACGCCTTACAATGGCTGACACGATGATCATGGTGAACTCTCCCTTCCGGCATTACATCTTGGAACAAGCAGTATCCCGTATTTACCGGATTGGTCAGGACTCACAGTGCTACGTTTATCAAGTGTCTTTGGATACCGGTGATAAGCCAAACATTTCTACACGGTCTAAAGACATTCTGGCTTGGTCACAAGAAATGGTCGCTTCTCTAATGGGTTTGGAATCTAATTTCATTGAGGGCGATAATTTGCCTGCTTTGGAATCGGTGTTCCAGAAACATGAGTACGATGAAAACAAAGCCCTCCATGCAATCTTGCAAGGTAGCTTCGATAATCTGGGCATCGAGATCTCTAAAGAAGATTTTGATGTAACCAAAGTTGTTAACAAAATGCCAGGCTACATGAACTGGTAATCGAGGATTTAAAGATGTCTACAAAACAGTTCATGATTGACGAAGTTAATCGATTCTTAAATAAGTTGATTAATGGCGGGGTTGGTGGAGGTAGTAAGTTTGCTTACAAGACTGGTTCAGTTCCAGCCAATGGTAACATCACACTGGACTTGGCTACTGAACTTGCTTTTAATGCAACAACCCATTACGTGGCATCATTGGGAGTTGAACTTCGAATGAATGATCCTGCATCTGGTGCACCAGCGGGTAATGTCATTCCAGCAGCTTCTGTTCTGTCGTTCATTATTGATGCCGACGGTAAGTTGCTCATTCGTAATAACACAACCAATACGATTACTTACCACGCTCGTATCACTACGCCTGTGCAGAAGTAAGGAGTTAACATGGCCGGTATTACTTATACCTTGGCCCCAGGGTGGTACAATCAGTTAGGTCTGAGTACCACCATCTTCTGGCCAAGTAATGCACTTAAAGTGCTGATTACCAATTCCGTACGTGCTCCTGCTCTTTCGGAAGTGATTGCAAAAGACAATACAGGCGAACCATTTATTGCGGTTACGCAGGATGGTAAAGGGAACGTGGTTTATGATGGAGGGTTTCCAAAGTTTACTAACATCTCTTTACAGAATCCACCCGGTACATGGCCGACGACTCTTCCTTCAACGTTTGCTGGAATGAGTTCTTCTCACAAGTATCTCCATAATGCAATTCAATGGGTATCTAACAAGACCAAAGTTAATGCGGGTAATAAGAAAGTTCTTATTGTCGGTAATTCTTTAGTATCCGATGAATACGCAATTAAAGGTTCGTACTACCATCCTGTCCCAGGACAAGGTCCGACTGGCGGTGGGGGTGACAGTGGTGCAGGTGGTTTTGCTGATGTTCTAAATATGGTTACCTCAATTGCCGGTTATACCCCAACCTTTTACGACATGAATGATGCAGGCGGAGCCAGTGCGGGAAACCAAATCAATCTAGGGTTGTCGGATCTTGAGCCATACGCCCTAGTCATCTACATTGCAAGTTATGGGGCGACAGGTAAGAATAAGTCACGCGTCTCGGAACGGTTCGCAAGTGAGTTGGCTACCTATCGTGAATTAGGGAATGGTGTAATCATCATTACCGACCACTCAGGTGGTGAGTTTAATAGCGTTGACGAAGCCTTGGCAATCAATGAAGGTTTGTTCTCTTATGATGGCACTAAGGTGTCCGCTTATTACGGGGCGTACTTCAGTGGCAACTACGATCGTACAAACGTATTGGTTAGTGATATCAGGGCACAGCTTATTGCAGCGGGTGGTGATGGTACACACCCCTTGTTGAATAACCTTGCGGATAACTCGTATGTATTTGCTGGTTTTTCTGAATCGATGATCAAAGTGGAAGATTACGCTTCATCGATAAAAGATCCAACTAAAGCCGTTACGTACACCATGAACACAGCACAAGAGTATCGTTATAACGTACTTGTACAACTTGACGACGCTAACCGAACAATATTAACGCAACCACTCAAATACATCATCCGCAATCCAAGTGATCTAATTATGATTACGGAAAAAGGATTGGCAATTGGTGCAACCTATGCCACTAACAAGACTTATTTCGATACCGCATTGCGTTACAGCGGAACAGATGGGTCTACGTTAACTGGTCGCATCACGTTGAATGATAACCTCATTGGTTATTTTAAACATACGGAAGGTGAGTTGACTCAACGCTACATGTTGTCAGGTCCTTTTGTAACGATGCCATTAACCGCAAATGCAAACCTAGCTTTTAAAGTAGAAACGCCTTTCCGGTTTGACGTGGTTACAAGCGTAGCCCTACGTGATCCAAAGATTATGAATGACGCTAGCTATCAATTGGCTACGTTTATTCAGGCCGTGGGAATAAGTGCAGATTGGTCGGCATATCCCTATTCTGATGTGAAGAAAGAATTGTTCGATCAGAGCATTAAGTTCTTTAAGGAATGGGACGAGTCGGTAAACTACCCGATTGAGTTTGATTGGAACTTCATGCGTTGGGCAAGACGTCCTTGGAACAAAATCACACTGGGTACCATGTTTGCATTCGTTGCTCAGAATGATGCTGATTGGGCAACTCGTAAACCAACTACTGGTCAGCGTGGAGATGCAGCAATCTTTGTAGATAGTGGTAAGGTCATGACGTTTGATGACATCACTACTGACTGGGTTTTGCATCCTCAAACTGCTGATCAATTGTTTGGTTTGAATCGGACAGTACAAGCCCGTGATAACCACATCTTTAAGATTGGTGTTGGTGGTAAGCTTACCTTGATCAATTAACGGCATAAGCCCTCCCATCGCGGGAGGGCATTATGTTGTCAGGACGATTTACCCCAAAGCCGACGTTGTTGGTCTAACAACAAAATCGTATTCTGCGTTAGGATAATCCGAAAGGATTTCTTAGCAAGACTGTACGAAATATAATCCACTGCTCGATGATACGTAATTGGCGTATCCACCGCAACTGCTTTTTTATTTGACAACTTTGCAATTTTCCCTGTCTCGTTTTTACGTTCCCGTAGCGTCCATGAAGTTGTACGAATGTCTCGTCGTTCATCAGTGGGTTTCATTTGACAATAAAAATAGACCCCCAAAAGAGTTTCGCTTAGTGACCATAGATCGGTAATCGTTTTATCAGGCGGATACAACTTCAATGTAATCGAAGCCATGAACTCCTGCTTACTCGGAATATCGATAATGTCTTTAGCTGTTGGTTCAAAATCTAAACGTTTCACGGTAATTGTCAACTCACCATTCTTACGGGTGATGTCGATACACCTGATAAAATCAAACATATCAAACTGACGTTCAGCGCCAACGATAATAGAATCCAAATCTTTCTTTTGGTCACTACTATATTCATCTGCGTGCTGACTAAATAGAACTGCCAGATCGCCTAAAACCGAATGCGGATAACTACTGGATATAAGAAGTCTCAATAAGACCTCAGATCTAGAACGCCGTCTTGGCCGTCCAGCGGAAGAGTTAAATGCAATGGGCATGGCAGGCCACCATGTGTTACCGGTTATGCGAATCCGTTCTTAGCCATCCAACTCAAACGAGTCGCGCGTGCATCGAACAGGGCGTTATGCAGCAACTCTGAACCTTTACCAGATAAATCATCATCTACGTCAAATGTAAGTGGTTGAACCATAATCCATTTACCCATCTTTTGACGGATAGCTAAACAAAAGAAATAAACATCATTTGGATGGTTACAAATAATATTCATTCCAACGAATTGAGAACAAAAAGTTTCCAACCGCTCTTGGAACAACTCCAGACTAATAGGTTTTTGCTTAACAATTGGTAACACGTTTGCAATTACCCATTCATCTTTTACATTAGAGAAGTCGAGTACTTCATAGAACTCTTTCTCGCCATCCTCAGAAACGATAGCGAGGGAGATCAGTGTGTGGGTCGCTTCTTCGAATTCGGCATCGATGAAAAAGTTCATAATAAAAGTCCAATGAAAGGTTTAGTCAAATGATTGCGTAACAAAACAAAATAAAAAAGATAGGCAGGGTTCCGAAGAACCCCACCCATTAGACCTACGACCGTTTTCTCAACCCACGAATATTCTTAATGACTTGACAACCGGAGACCAACTTACCTCGGTTTATCGCACTGCAAATACCGTGAGCATCTGCTGTTCGCCTAGGATGACTGCTCTCCATGATTTGGTCTAGTACAAAACCATCCATGTTTAAATTATCGAAAACAAAAGTAGCGACGTCTTGGTCCCAACGCAATTTAACAGTATTGCTAGCCCGAATATAGTTATCGGCCATCGCAGAGTCAAACCCCAACTTTCCTAACCAAACTCTACGACCTTGGAGGTAAATTAAACGAGTACGACTATTTGAAGGAATAGCTACAATCACACCAGTGCCAGGATTACGACGGTCTTCAATTGGACGAATACTCCAGTCTCCAACATACTTAGGCAAACTGCCAGTACAGAAGTCTTTTGTATAACTGCCCAATGTCATGCCGTTGATCACTTGGTTATCGACACTACTAACTGTGATAAAACTTAACATTTTTATACCCTCATCATGAGGTGGTGTGGTCAAGCACCCTGACCTTCACAGAATAAGGCATAAAAATAAAAAGACATAAAGCCTCTCCCGTGAAGGAGAGGCAATATATCGTTACGGACGGCGAGTACGTCTTGGATTCAGCAACTTAATGCACGGAACCGCTTTACCTTGTGCATTTATTACAAAACTAATGTCCACGCCTGTTCCAACGAATTCCGGAGGAACTCGAGTGATTGTCGGAGTAGACGAAGCCGGTTGGAATGTATTAACTACTTTTGCTGCTTCCATACCTTGTTTTATTGCGATTGTGAGCTTATTAGAAAACATCACTCAGTTTACCCGGAAGAGTTTGTTGTTGTGTACAAGGAAAGGACGCAGACGATGCTGGGCATATTTCGGATCATGATACAGCTGACCGAACACTGGACCCATCTGACTGGTTGCCCCTGAAACATCTTTGAGATCTGTTTTGTTCGTCAAAGGAATGAACTCACGGGTCTTAAAATCAAATCCGTGAATAACACCACCATCCGTATAGCAGATACCATGACGAATTTCATCGAACTGGAATTCCAACGTGTCTTCGGTACCCAAGTTAATTGGATACAAGAGACCGGTATCGTTCATTCCAAAATGGACATACTTAGTTTCAAGTTTATCCAGTGCTTTCTTCGCTGTTTGCATCTCATATGCAGTGAGTACAAAATCCAACGCGGTTTCAGCAGTATGCTTAGCAACATTGAATTCAACGAAGTCTTCCTTGGTGGGTGAATACAAGAACGTTTTCTGAGAACGATCGTAGTAACCTAGTGCGATTGATTGTGGCATTCTTACGTTTCCTATTGGTTAAATACACAAAAGTAATATAGTCACATATTACTCTAAAATGGAATGCCGTTTGGATCTTCATGTTTGATGTTGTGTTTTTCACACAGTTTACGCAAACGATGAATTTCGGATTCCAGGTCAGAAATGTCGCGATGCAATGATGAACGATAGTTTTTCCCAACATCGGCTGGATTAAAAACATGTTGCCAGTTTTTTATTCTGTCCCGATACCGAATAAGAAGATTCTTATCTTTTTCGTATACCGAGAGATCTGAGAGCACATGCGACAAGTCGTATGTTACTCGCCGACCTGCCATAACCAACAATTCATTTAACGCAGCTAGATCTTGCGACGAAGCATCTCGTCTTTTGAACCACCTCAACAACCAATACCAAAGTTTCATTTGGGGAGTCTCTTATCGACTGGAATGAAATTAGGTGTCTTATTAACGTAAACCAAATACGCTTGATTACCTATTTCCGATTCTGGAAAACGATAATAACTTTTATAGCTTTTGGTTTTACCATCTTGGTGTTCGGCAATGATAATACAAGACATCGAATAGGCCACCCCACCAGTACATTTCTGCGATTTAATCGTGACCAGTTCAGTATCCTCAGCCAAAGCAGATTGGCAAACTAAACCCAAGAGTACGGCTAAAATACTTTTACGAATCATTTTACTTCTCCACTTTAGGTGCTAATACCAATCGGTCGACACCATCGGTTTTTGTAATGTATACCGCAGAACCGGATTCCTTTTGGAAATTAGTAGTCCCACGATAAGATTCCAAAGTACCATTGTTATCAACAACAGTCACGCAGTCGTACGAGATATTCCAACCAAAGATCGGAACACAATCAGCAGAAACAATCTTTGCCGGTTGTACCGTTCCTGCAAAACATAATCCGGTCATGGACATTAGACCAACTAATAGGACTGCGCGCATGGATTATTCTACCGTGCCAAAGGCTTCATTAGGGACTTGGCGATCAGCCAGTTCTTCGTCAGTATAACCACCATGCTCAGGAGCAAGCAGCGCTCGGTAATCAGCAGGAGGAGTAAACTTGTAGGCTTCTTTGGTATCTTTGTACATTGCCACTTCTGTCTTAGAACCAGACTTCAATGTGCTTTCAGTAGCGTAGAAACCAGCCGAGGTCAATTCAGCAATGTATTTGCTATCGGTGACATCAACCAGTACGCGTGCAGTTTTGTCATGGAACCAACGACGCAGGAACTCACCACGGATATCAGTATCCCGATTAGCTTCGTTCAGGTACATTACTTTCAGGTTCCAACGCTTATCTGCATCTTTACGGAAGATAGCAAAACCAACCAGATCGTTATCCCAGAACAGACCTACGGTGTACTTCATGTCTTTCTTAAGGTGTTCTTTGCGCAGGGTTTTCTCAGCAATGGCTTTACTGATAACCGCCAAATGCGCTTGGTTTTGATAGTTCAAAGGCGCGATAGTGAAACCGCTATCCATTTGAGCTGGGCGATGTACTTGGCGAGTTTCGAATTCTGGAGTCATGTTCCAATTTCCTTTAATGTAAGTAAGGGTATAAAAGGGACTCTTTCGAATCCCCTTTAAAAGTCAAACAGTCTGTAGACGATAGAACTTACAGAATTCCGCACGGGAAATAGTGTAAGAGTCAACGCGATCGGCAGATTCTTTAAGTTGCACTTTCTTGCGTTGAAGACCAACCAACACAACTTTAGTTACAACACTATTTCGACGTGTTACGAAAACGCGATCAATGTAGTCATCCAGAACCAAATCTTTGGCAGATTCCAGATCATCAAAAGTACGTGGACGTTTTGGTAGGGACAGAGTTTCAGTCGTCATTTATTTACTCGTTATTCAGCGGCTTGGGTACGGGCTTCAGCAACTTCATCAGGAGAAGCTTCCCGCAACATGTCTTCTTGTTCCTGAGCATTCGTTGCATTCTGTTCCGCTTGCAACTGCTCATTTGTTTTCAGCAGGTTGGCTTGAGTATCTTCGCGCATTGCCGCGTAATATTCCATCGATTGGAAACGGTTGGCAAACTCTTGAATATGGTGCGGGTTAAAGAAATGATCTTCCCCAACCAAAGAGATTGTCTTTTCAATCATGGCGCGAGCAGTTACCTTACCAGCAGCCATACGTTCTTCAAACAGATCGTTTTTGGCATACAGTTCAGTCAACACAATTTGGATAACCAATGCGTCGATCTTTTCTTCAAGCGACTTTGGTGGTTCAACTGGGGTTGGTTCACTACTTGGAACTTCAGCAACCTGGTCATCCGGAACTTCTTCTGGGTTGTCAAGAGCTTCTTTCTCACGACGCTCTACTTCTGCTTCGAATTCAGCCAGTTTAGCCTTCGCCTTAGCAACGGTCTCACGTTGGATCACACGTTGCGATTCCAGATGTTCCAGAACCAGTTCAACTTGTTCCGACAATGGCAGAGTACCGTCGATGACAACGGTGTTCGGTGCTTGAGCATACTGGGTGTACACTTTAATAACACGTTCACGCCATGCATCGTCTTTGTACTTATCTTCCATACGATCCAGATCTGGGTCTGCATCCATACGGGCTTGACGCAGTTCTTCTGGAACTACAACCATGAAGGTAAGTGGTTCGAAGATCAGGCCATTGGTAGCACCGTGCATCAAACCGATGAACAGTTGATACAGCGGTTCAGCTTGTGGAGTTTCCGAAACATACGGCATCAGGTTCAGCGCGTAAGTCGATAGAGTAAACCGATCGGACAGTACGATCTTACCAGCCGCCATGCCTGGAAGAATGGTGTTAACAACGTTCTGACGACGATAACCCATTGCGAGCATGATCTCGGTTTCAGGGGTTACGATTTCAGTACGGTTCTTCTTCAACAATACTTCACGGACTTCTTCAGCCAGAGGAGTACCACCGGGTTCACGCTGGGCGACGAAAGGGGTTTCGTCTTTATTCAGACGAGCAACAACGGCTTTCATCAGTTCGGATTTACCTGCTTTATCCAGACCTTCGAATACGCCGAATACGCCTTCCGGGTTAGCTTCAGACAGAATACGAACTTGAGGACCCATTTGCATGTGTTATGACCTTTTATAAAAAATAAAGAAGAACACCAGGGTAGCGAACTACCCCAGTGGTTTGGAACAATACTACTGATTACTCAGCAGGGGTTTCGTTGATGTCAGCAAACAGCGAAGCGCTGAACAGGGTTTCGCCACCTTGGAAGACTGGAGTAGCGTCAGCCGAAGCGACCGCATAGCCTTTGGTTTCCAGAGTATCGAATGCAGCAATTGCACCGGATTGGATCAGGTTCAGTTGCTCAACCGAAGCAGTTGGAAAACGTTCGGTGATGGTGGCTTGTACTTGTTGAGCGAGAGTAGTCATGTTGTATCCTTAATGATGGTGGTGTGTGTTGCGGTTAACTTGCTATTAAATGAATCAGGCTGGTAAATTATTTCAGCTTTTCATCATCTGAAATCGGACCGAAGTAGAGAATAACTTCAGCATTGACTTGGGGAACATCTTCAACATAACCCAGTTCAACCAGCTTTCGACAAATGTCTTCGGCATGAATATCCTTTAAAAGAATATCCGCTGTATTAAGCTCTTTGATAACTCGAACAACCTTTATCTTGGTTTCGAGGTTGCTCTCGTTATCGATAAGGACTAACATTGAACCAACCGGAGTTGGCAACTTATCTAGAAGAAGTCTAATTCCGGTTGGATGCATGCTTATTTATCCTTATTAGTCTGACGTACGGTGCGCGGACGAGCTGGACGTTTTGGTGCCGGGATGCGACTATCGACAATTGCCCATTCGTGACTGATTTCAATGGTGAAATCACGTGCATGCGCTGCCAACTCTACCATAGTCAGTTGCGCGCCATAATGACCACGTTGAATAACCAATGCGAGCACCGGCATACCGCTGCTAACTACGGTGATAGTTTTGGTATCGCCAACCCATTTGGATTCGACCGACTCAATACCTTGAACGCGTTGGTTATGAAGCCATACCTGAGAAATCGAAATTTCGGTAATGCGTACGGTCAGATTGTTATCTTCGCGCAGTTTGTCGTTTTCTTTTTCTTCAATGTGCGGACGCAGTTGGATGGAACGCGACAGCACTTGTTCCACACTACCTGGCTGATGGAGAGCGCGCGCATATGCCGCTACTGGTTGGTAACCAAGACCAGGGCCAGCATAAGCACCACCAATTGGACCATTACCGAACTGGGGTGGCATGCCACCTGGGAAAGCTTGCATGTTTGGGTTCTGGTATTGAACTTGTGGTTGAACTACTTCCAGGAAGTTTACCAGGGTGAATTCGGTGTAGGATTTAGCTTTGGACATGGGAGTTTCCTTTATTAAAAGAGAGTTAATTACAGAGTGCAATTAAGTTCAGTTACAGTGGGTTGAGGTTCGAGATAATTTTGGGACGCAACGGGAATCCACGGCTTCTTTGCCTCAGAGGGATGCCCACCGAAATCTACAACAACGAAATCAAAGGTCTCAGAATATTCGCCGTCTTGGTATTCGTAATGCGCAAGGGCATTAACAAACTTTGACAGTCTGGTATTATGATCGTGAATTTCAGGCCAACCTTCTTTTGATCCGCTTGGAAGAACTGTCGCAAACCGAACACCGTTGAACGGCAGGGCAACTGGAGTGGTGATGATCAACTCGTAGACTTTTGCTAATTCCAAAAGGAACGCATCATTCGTTTCACTTGTCCAGGTGATGTTCGCAACACGGTGACGGTAATGCGACATGTAACCTCCGATTAGCTATTGATTTCAGCGAACATGACATCAGCGTGCATCAGGACACGATTGAACTCAGCGGTTTCAAAACGAGTATCAACGTGAGCCAGTACAGTCGCTTTGCCTTCTTCCGTACGGTTAAACAGATAAGTTGCCTTACCGGTTGCGCCTTGACCGTAGGTAATACCAATCTCTTGAATGTTCGGACTGGTCTTCCACAGTTCAGCAACTTTCTCAGATGCCACTAGACCAACTGCGGTAAACAGATTGGCTTCCTGAGTTTGCAGCTTCTTGAATTGAGCTGCGGTAATACCGACTTCGTCCAACACTACTTTCTGATGGAGATCGTCAGGTACTTCAAATACACCAACATCACTCAGGGTCAACTGATCACGAAGTTTATGTTGATCAGCAAATAAGCTGGATTTGAGTTCTTTAGTGGACATGATTCAATTTTCCTCTTCACGTGAGTGGATCGACCATAACTCGACCGATGTTTGTAATACTGATGCTCGGTACAATCCCAAGAATGGTTAGGTTCTTGAAAGAACTACCGACTTCAAAGCTTTCAGTTTCTTCGCAATACTTTACAGATATTTGACCAGCTTCGTTTTCAAGCCATAAATCAAAATACATCGTTTCCTCAATTGGTCCACTTTTTACAAAACGATGTGGTTCAAGGACTTGGGTATCCATGGGCTTACCATTTATATCCAATGTCTTTGCATAGCCAATGTGAGTGATGTGAACAAGTATCGTTTTTTCGGACATATGAAACCTTTTAAGTTTACATGACAGTCTCCGTTTATAAAGGTTTAATCCTCTAAATACACATAAGTAATATAGTTCTAAGATTTTTTACAATACAACGGCATAAGCCCTCCCGCGGTGGGAGGGCATTATGTTGTCAGTTACCGGTCAGTGTACCCTCAGTACCTTCTTCAGTACGACGAAGCAAACGTGCTGCGGACATAGCCAAAGCTGCATCAATGTGTTCCAACAGTTTCTCGTTCTCAACACAGGCAAACTGTCCAGTCTGATAGCCCTGTACTGCGATCTTAGCTGCTTTCAATAGATCTTCAACGGTTACCCCGTTTTGGCCTACTTCGCTTGGTACACCGTTCTGCATTAGGATGACAAGTGGTCCAATGACATCAGAGTCTTCACGTGCTTTGTTAGTCGTGGTATTGAAACCACTAATCACAATACGCTTTGGACTGCCGTGTTCTGGATACTGTGCATCGATCGTTTTGACTTGGGTAGATTCGTTACCGATCTCCGCATCGTAGGCTTCAAAACCTGGATGACCGTAGATACCATTTCGAGTAACCCATTCACCACTGACCCAAACCCAATAGTTAGGACCGATCTGATAACCTTCCCCTTCTTTCGGATCAGAAGGCAGATCCTTGGTGGAATCCAGAGCTTTCAATGATGCCATGGCTTCTTGAGCAGGAGTATCCAACTTAGTAGATACCTCTTCTTCTTTACCAGCACCATCCTCCACTGGAACACCGGCTTCTTTTCCTAACAGGCTTCCTTTGGCCATTTCTTCTTCCACATTAATCTGCGCTTCAACTACTGGCAATGCCGTAGACATTTAGACCTCCTTGACTGGGGCGTTTTTCTTCGCAAGTTTCTTGGCTTGAGTCAAGAGCAGCGAAGCAAATACAGCACAGTCTTCTTTCTTCAGTGAATTAAATGTTTCATCAATAACGTCAGTGAGTTGTTTTTGCTGAGACAATGGGTTCTTGGTATTTGCCATAATAGCACGGGCTTGATCTTGAGCCCAAGGCAAAGCAGTGTGATAAGCTTTTGGCAAGAAAGCGATAAGAGTCAATTCCAAATGATCGATTTCTTCAGGAGAAACCAAGGCCATCTGTTCAGACAAAGAACTGTTAAGTGGATAACGACTCGTCAAGCAACGCATAACATCACGAATGTTAAAGGTCTTCAAAAAGTTGTCGATGCCATTTTTACGCGCCAACATAGATTGCAACTGATAGGCTGAAAAACTATGGATAATGGTTTCTTTTTGTTCAAGTGTCAGTGCGTTCTCAACCTTGTCACCAGGTAGTTTAGCTACTTCTTCCAACACAAATTTACCCAGTGGGGTTTTGTGTGGCGGAACATTCAAACCACGGGCCAGTGCTTTAGTAACAACGGAGGTAAGGAGAAGACGGACGAGCCATTTACGAATTTGCATAATGTTTGCCTCTTGGCGGTATAAGGGAATGAGTAACACATAGTTACACACTCCCCAGTATTTTTTAAAACCGTCCAGTAGATTGCATGAATGCGGAAGCAGTCCGTGCGATGTCACCATCCAATACCCAAGACATAAAGTTCGATGGAGAACGCCATTGACGGAACTGTTGTACAGTACGGGTAAGGTTCAAGTTCAAACGTTTACCCGCATAATAGAAATCGGCCCAGGTCATTGAGGTTAGAGTACCGGTGTAGTCTTGGAACAAAGATTGTTCATCCCAAACCGATCCATCTGTTACAGCAGCGGCGATCGCAGCACCTGTATCACCAAATGCCGTTTCCCCAACCAATGCAGCCGCACCACGTGCCGCAGTACCGAGCCAGCTATTTGATGCATACCCGCCTTTCAACGGAATATACATGATCTTGCTCAAGTCTTTAACTTCGAGTGTTACCTCACAGTTCAGCATAGCGTGTTCGGCGTTAAAGCCAACGTTACCTGTACCGCGACGAATACCTAAGTTACTGACAATCCCAAGTTGACGTTGTACCCGTCCTTGGTGGAACAGTTGAACGATCCATGGCGACGTATACGCCGACCGACCAGCAGATCTAGGCATTGCCAACGGCAGTAGCATAGAAAGCGGTACAAAGATGTTCATGAAGCGAGAGATAACGTTGCCGTACGGACATACCAACGGAATGGTGTACGACGCGGTTGGTAATGACACAGTGGAACTTTCCCAATACTCAGGCGTGTCAATAAAAGCCGAACCGGTCAAGATACTCAAGCCAGCTAAGTTCATTGCATCCGCTGCACCACCAACTGCGGCCGAAGCCCAAGCCGCAGCTGCACCAATTGTTTCAGTCAAGTTACCGCCCATTGTGTTCATTCGCAATGTACGGGCTTCCTTTACTTTTGTATTCAGTGTTCCGGTAATCCCTACATCACCCGTTGAGTTACTAAACGATTCGGATATTTCACCATTGTAGTCAGCTCGGAAGGAGACAAATTGTGAACCATCTCGTTGTGCACCAACTAGGAAATCATAGGAATTTGTTAGATCACCAAAACTACTAAACGATTCCGTATCGATTACACCCATGTTCTCAGGGTTTGTTTTAGCAAACCAATCCAAAGCATACTGCCTTGCATCTGCTGCTGGGTTTGGGTCAGATGGAGCGGTGTTCATGTTTTGTTCAAAAGCTGCACGGAGTTCTTCAATGGTAGTGGCCCGTTGCAACAAATCCTTCTCAGCACGTTGGGCTTGGTCAGAACGACGTTGTGTACGACCGGCCAAAGCCATGATGTCAACACCACCATCTTTCCGGAAGAAACCAGGGAAAATACGGTTGAGTTCTTTAACGTCCGCAAGTGTTACCCGTTGACCCGGATCTTCCATTTGTTTCAGAACGTCGTCTTGGTCTTTACCTATCAATCGTGGAGTGATACCCAAACCAATAGCAAACTCGTTAGCCAGTAGGTTAACTGCGGACCAATAAGCATGCATGTTCGGTTTAAAGTAAAACCACTTAGAAGGCTGCGTCTTCGTAAGGAAGTTAAGAACGCGTGAGACGCCTGTCACTCCAAGGATGAAAGGTTGGAGGGGTAATGTAACAATGAACCCACCAACGTTGCCTAGGTTGTACCACAGGCCCGACACTTGACCACTGTTGGCAAATGCAGCAGCTGATCGATCATAAAAGTTAACAAAGAAGCTTGACCAACTAGAAAATCGAGGATCTCCTACAGTCATGTGAATTTGTTGACGACCGTCATCATGTGCTTCGGAGTAATACCGACCCATGCCATCAGCCCACTGTTCGTCCGTCTTACCACGACCTGGTAAACGAATGTCAGCAAAGCGAGTATATTGAGGCAAGTTGTTGATCGTGTAGTTACCACCCAACGACGTATTCGTATATTTAAATGCCGCTGATGTGGCATATCGACGACGGTTCTTAGAACCATACGCATTTGGGTTAGACGACACTGGGGCAAGGAATGCCTGCCTCAAATTAATTGAGGTTAAGGGAGCAGCCATTATATCACCTCATCGGGAAATAAAGGCTACCCCCGAAGGAGTAGCCCAAGAGTTAATTAAACGAAACAGGTGGTGCCGCTGTACTAGCCGATCGTCCACTTTGTCCATTAGAAGTTGGGTTCATAGGATTACTCCCGCCTGCCCCTTTCAACAGCTCTTCAATACGCAGAAGCGATTGGAGTTGTTTCTCACTAATGTCCATCATCTTACTATCGGTTTCAGCCGAAGCATCCAATTGCTGACGACGGATTCGTTCTTGTGCTGCTGCTTGTTTTTGTGACTGACTATTTTGCATTGGGAAGTTAGTCGTTGAAGCATCGGGACTATTCTCAGATACAAAGTCAGGTGGAGGAGGAGCTTGTCCAGCACCCAATGACATCGACGATGGATCTGTCGAATTAGTTGGGGTAGAACCAGTTGTTCCAGGACCCGGTGAAGGTACCAACGAGTTAACTGGAGTTGGCTGGGTACTAGTGTCACCGTCTTTCGGTTTAGCATCGGCATCTACTGTATCCGACTTAACATCAGCTTCAACAGAAGTTGTTTGTACTTCATCGCCACCTGGCTTAGCCAGAGAAACATCACCACCACCAGAACGATGAGGAGCGATCTTCTTGTCCATCAAAGCGTAAATCTCACCAAGCGTACGAGGTTGTCCAGATTTCTGTCTAAAGATACCTGGGTTGTGTCGGGCTTGCTCAGGGAACATCTTCTCACCGATGATGTTCGGGTCAGCTTTCAGGAACTTAATAGCGGTGCCAGGACCCAAGAAGTGGGCCATGTACATATCAACGTCGGAAGGATCACGACCCAAGCCTTTTAACAGGATAGAGTAGTTATCACGGATATACAGAGCACCCATCAAGGCGTTGATCCGAGGATCGTAACGCATTGCCCGGTCAGGGTCTGTAGAAGGATCAGGCAAGCCATATTCCTTCCAGTACTTCTTCATCATCCCATCCCACGTACCGTTGATAAACTGCATCAGACCAGTAGCAGTGGCTTTAGGATTCGTCTTACCAGCAAATGCGTTAGCATCATAACTAGATTCCAACGAGATGAAGATGTTCAACAGTTCAACCGGCACACCAGTCATCTTAGAGATGGCTTCAAGCATTGGTTGTGCGGCTTGCTTAGATTTATTCTGACTAGGGGATGGGATTTCACTCCACTTACCGCCAGACGCTTTCTCCAACCCTGCGAACTTAGTACCACGTGCTTCCAATGTACCAGAGTTACCACCGAGATAACTTGCGATCGATGCACCAGTGGACGTCCATGTATCACCTACCGTTTGGGCTGCGTTCGAAACCGTGTTAACAACACTCGTAGCTGCGGCTTTAACAGAGCTTTTAACACTGTCAGCGAAACTACTGAACGTCCCACCTTCCGACTGAGTCTTAGCGTTAGCTTGTTCCCCAGCAGACATGGTTGGCGTTTCCAGAATGTCTTTCTCCGCTTCCTTCTTCATGTATTCCAGTTCACCTGTGGCCAATACCTGCAAACCATCCAGTGATCCACGTACTACAAAGATGGATTCACTTTTCCAGATATCGCCTTTATCGTTAGTCGCACCCAAGATGCTGCTACCGACCTGAACCTTTTCAGTGTTTGAAAGAGTCGTCTCAATCCGTGTGAGATCAACTTGACCTTTCAGTTTCTTAATGGAACTCATGTAAACTTTGAAGACTGGTTCAAAACGTTCCTTGAACCAAATAGCGAATTTATCACGGCGTTCGTTTTCGGTTAATGGGAAACCAAAGAGGCTAGCCCCTACTCGGATAGTTTCACTCATGCTACCAGTGAAGTTGACTGTTCCATCTGGATCAACCTTACTGTTGTTGTAGTAGAACGATTCCATCGAGAGTAATGCAGCACAGTTTGCAGCGTCAGCAGTTTCCAAACCATACGCCCTAAAGCGCAGAGATTGAAGACCAGTGAGTTTGGTCGATTGGAATGGTTCAGCAACCACCGTCCCGATCGATGCCAATGCACCTGCTCGCATTACTTTAGTCATCACTGGAGAAGCAAAGTTCTTGTTATCTGAGATATCGCCTTTACCAGCGTAATCCCCAGTTACGTCACTAGCCGCGGCAGTTAACGCACCCGCAGCAGCGGCGCCAGTGGCAGCTACCTTACCATCTTTCGACGGGTCCGTTAGTTTGTCCTTAGCGTCAGCAGCTTTGCCATCCTTAGATTCTTCACCATCAACTTTCTTATCTGGATCTGCCCCGGCCTTGTCTTTATACGTCGCAAGCAACGAATCAAACTCAGCACGGATTTCATCAGGACTAATGGTGATTGGATCATCCGGACTACCAAAACCATTCGTCATGGTCAGGTATGGGGAATTACCATCGTAAGGCATTTGAATGGCTTGCAGATAAGAATACTTCAACTCATCTGGAACCTTACTATCGATATCGGCAAGTGCTACATCCGATTTGTTGATAGCATCCAAGCCTTTCTTAGCCGAGACGAATACAGGTTTGAAACGTTTATCAAACCAGCTTGCAAATGCCATGATAGATGCTTTATCAGGACCGCCCCAGAAGTTGGAATCAACCTTGATATCCATAATCTTGGCCATCTCCATGAGTTCTTCACGACTCATTTTGAAAGTATAACCCGAACCTTTATCGGCCTTAGTCTCAAGGTAGTTCTCTAGTTCCACCGTACGTTTACGTTCCGATGTAGACGAAGCACCATATTGCATTAACCGAAGGTTACGGATTTCACCACGGGTTGTAAACCAACCATGCAGTTTATATGCCCCATAACCAAGAGCTGCAACACCGGCCGCAACCAACGTGACAGGAGATGTAACAACGGCCAACAAACCAGACAGAAGAGCAGCTGCACCAGTAGCAATTGCACCACCTACTGCCATAGCACCAGAACCAACCGCAGTTGCTGCGGAGGCAATACCGGCACCAGCACTAGTCAAGCCCGCAATCGTACCCAGACTCGCGACAGCTTTAGTACCTTTCCATAGGGCACTGCCAATCTTTTTCATCTTCCCGACTTTTCGAGTGACCGGCTTCTTCCCACCGAGGACAGCATCTTTAACGATAGCGGCATCCGCGATATCGTCAAGACCAATCCCACCACCTTCTTCCTCTTCGGATTTATCTTTCGATTCCTCCTTATCTTTCTTTCCTTTCCCGAGCAACCCAGCAAGACCGGCTAAACCTTTCCCAAGAAGTCCTTTCCCTTTACCAACAGGTTTACCGTTCTCATCAACTTCAGGTGGTTCCTCAACTCCAGCTTTGGCGTACTTCTCTTGCCAACTGCCTTTACGAGGTTCTTTCTTAGACGAAGGAAGTCGCTCTTGTAAGGTTTGCAGAATCCCGCCAAGCAACTGATCCGTCGGAGTTTCAAGCTTACCGTAATCAATCAGACCACCAATCCCTTTCGAAATTGTACTGCTGATACCACCGGAAAGTTTCTTCCCAAGCCAACCGTAATACTTCTTGGTTAGTTTAAGATACCCTCGACCGGATGCCCGAATAGCTCGTGAGAAAATACCGCGCTTCTTAGATAGATCATGTTTACTACCATCAACGTTCAACAAATCCTTACGTTGTTCCTCAGATACGACGATTTGTCCTTTTGCATCGTACACTGCGCCGTTATGATCTTTGAAGTTAGTGATAACCTCGCCTTTATCATTGAAGTATTCGCCACGACGTAAACCAGACCCAGTAACGATTGGTTCAGAAGTATCTGGAATATAAGCATCTTGGTTACCAATAAACCGATCCGTGATCTTTTTGGTCAAACCCCAGGCACCCATTGCCAACTTAGGTAAGAAGTGCTTTGCCATTCCAATTACGCGAGATTGCAAAGTTCCTTTACCAAAGAAGATATTCTTCAAGAAACCTGCCAAACCTTTCAATTTCAGAACTTTATTCCGTTTAGGGTTATAAAGTCCTTTGGCAAGATCTTCCGCAGTTGCAACTACTTCACCCGCCCGATCCACAATGTTGCCTGTGATGTCGTCCGCGGTTTGAATCACTTTCTGCGTGGCTTGGTCGATGTATTCCCCGCTACGGATATCCCGTCCTAATAACAGTGGTTGATCTTTCCCAGGAATGTACCAGTCGATACCAAAGATAGCGTCAATTGTTTCTCCGACTTTCTCTTGGGCATTACTTGCTAACTCGCCCGCTACTTGATTAGGGTTAGCAAAAAACTCACCCGTCAGTTCAGTAGTGGACTTAAATACCACGATACCGTTCTTGTCCGCAAGTCCGGTAGCCGCTTCAACAGCCGTAACAATAACGTCACCAGCCTTGTTGATAACCTCACCCGTGATGTCTTTAACGTCGGTAATGATCTTACCGCTATTAATGTCCATCAGATCGCCATTCAGAATGTCTGCTGCACGAACCAGCAAACGATCGGTACCCGCTTGAACCAAGTCACGGGCTGGAGCTAGTGCCTTACTAGCGCGATCACGGAGGTCTTCTGCATTATTAACAAATGCATCTCGATCAAAGGTGTTGATTTTAGAACGAGCATCAGAAAAGGCATCACCAGCTTTTCCTTTAGCTGAATTATAGCCTGACTTGACGCGATCCACGGTACGCTTGAAGTGGGCCTTCAATTGTTCCTTGTTCATCCCAGTACGAGATGGACTACCGGGATTGTTATCGGGGGTTGGTTCACCCAGTGCATCTGAGTTACCCCAAGGATTAGTTGGACTAACATCTTCACGCATCAATTCCCACAAACGTTCGTAGTTAATCCGATCTTCACCATATTCAGTAATCAAAATACCCAACATACGCAGTGGTTCGGTGTGACCAGACGAAATCAAACGAGTGACTTCGGCATAAGGATCACGAACGATGTCACGGATACTTAAGAAGGCTTTCGAGAACTTTTGCAGTTGCTTGTTGTTCTCTAAGTTATCCTCAACCTTACCATCGGCGTCTCGAGAAAACTTCGATTTGAAGTGATTACTCAATTCAGACTGAACACCCATGTCAGTTGTATCACTAAAACTTGCCGAACCCATGTACTTACTTGGATTAAATGGAATCCCCATCGAACTATCCCGCAGCATACGGGCTGAGAGAGCCTTACGTGCTTCAGGAGACAGTTTGCTATCCGGATCAATGACAGACAAGGAGTAATCCAATGTTTGTCCTACGTTACGTTTGGCATTGTTACCAATAACCATACGGCCCAAGTTCTTTTGAGCCTGTTCATCTTCAACAAACTTACCGTTGGTGATGTCATAACGAATCATAGCCGAATCAGATACATCCGAAACACCACGACGGATATTCGTAGTCTCTTGCAAGATACGAGAGAGCAGACCAGGAATAGCATCTACTATAATCCGTTGGGTCATTTGGTTGAACTGCGCACCCTGCTCAATTGTTTGATACTTAGACGCTTGAGTCGAACTGTCCAGACGGAACTGTGGCAATGCCGCGTTCATTCCTTTCTGGAGCATCCCTCGCCAGCCATAAGACTTGGATGGATCGTTCATGAACTCTTGTGCTAAGCCTGGAGCGTTATCCAACAGATAAGCAAGCTTGTGTTGTTTACCTCCAGTTTTATCAAAAGCCCGGTCTACGTAAGGACGAAACTTCTGCGCCACTCGTGGAGCGATTTTATCCCGGATATAGTTACTTGCATAACCTGCACCAAATTTACCAGCATGCTCGTAACGCCGCTCCCACAAATCTTCTGGTGCCATACTGCCAGCACTTGCTAACATGCCAAGTTTCTGAATATGGTTGCCAAGACCGGACATTACTTTGTCACGCGTCTTCTCGGCATACGAACCAAGGAAGTTTTGGAGTGTGCCCCGAACTAGGTTAGAAGCCCCGCGAGCAGTTTGGTTAGCAAGATCGAACTTAACCAATTCCTTCATGGAAGCTTTCATGTGTTCTGGTGTACCGGTATTTCGGACCAGAGCCGTGTAGCCTTTCTCATGCATCTGCAACATTGCTTCGCTGACCTTTACCAGATCGCGAATACCAAAGGCAGTACGGAATTGTAATTCCAAAGAACGTCGTGCAACTTGATAACCAACTTGTTCATTATAGTTGGCAGTACGAACAGCAGCATCCGCCGTAATCGACAAAGCCCGAGACATGTAGTCGTATCTTTTATTCGAGACTTTATCTCGGATACCACGTTCTGTCTGTTCGGTCAAAAAACGCCTTTCGGCATTCTCTTCAGAATCGATATGCGTTTGTTGCATCAGGAGCGAATTGTGATCCGTAGCTTCTTTAATGGATTCTTCATCCATCGCACTCTGCTGACGTTTAGCAAGCATCCGTTGACGAAGAGGCGATTGATTAGCTGCCGAGTCTGCGTCGTATTTGTACTGATTAACTTTATTAGATAGATGGCCTTCCAATCGACCAAACATGGAGCTAGACAGTTTACCTTGGAGATGAGGTAAAAGCTGTTGTGCTTCACGTGCAATGTCGCTTAGAGCGCCAGCATTTTTTCTTTCTGTCTCACGAATGATATCCGTGAACAATGTCTTGCCCGCTTCCAGTGTACCAATACCACGGTTAACCGAGTCTGGCAACATGTTACGTGCAAACGAACCCATGATTGTTTTAAGACGAGATTTACCTTTATCTGGTCCAAGTACACCTTCTTTAAATCCTGAGTAGAAGTCTTTTACGGCTCCTTTGGATTTTGGTTTAGGTGCTGGAGCGAACAAGTCGTCCATTTCTCCTAAGTCCAGAACGCGAGTACCTTTATCGGCAACTGCAACGTTTTGGATCAGTTTGACTTTCTTACTAGCCATGGTAAACCCCATTGCCTGTTAAATATTCATATCGTTAACCTTCGAGGCGGTCCCAATGCAAAAGGCATTAACTCCATTCAACATTTACTTGTTGATTCCCGATAAAGAACAGCTCGCCTTATTGGGAGAAGTTACAAGTCACGAGATTTTTGAAGGGCTTGGTGGTAACTTCCACGAAAAGGGTTTATTCTCGGTTGCCACTTTTGGTCGGATTGGTTCTGCTGCGAGGGAATCTAACTTTGGTTACATTAAGTTGGGTCTTCCAGTATTGCACCCGCTGATCTATCGGACGGTCATTAAACTCAAACGTTTCTATGAAAGCCTAATTAGCGGTCACTCCTACGCAGTGTGGGATGACTCGATTAAAGATTTTGTTCCTTCTAATGAACTTGAAGGTAAAACTGGTTATGCTTTCTTCTTGGAACATTATGATCAGATCGTCTGGAAAACCACAGATAGTTCTGCACGACATATCCGTCTGCAACTCTTGGAGAAATATAAAGCCCGAGATCGAGTAGATACTTGGCTAGTTACCCCAGCTGGATATCGTGAGATTGAGATCGGTGCAGATGGTCGGACCTCAATGGACGAGATCAACGACAAGTATCGTTATCTGTTAAACCAATCCCGTGGCGTACCTGAACACTTTGGTCCTAATGATGATGCTAGCATTTACGATCGTAAACGGTGTGCCATTCAAAACACCATCAACGAGATCTATGCGCACTATGAAAGGTTAATGTCAGGCAAGGGTGGTTACATCCAAGCACGATGGGCCTCTCGTCGCGTATTAAGCGGTACACGGAACGTTCTGTCTTCGATGGATACAACCGTAGCAGATCTAGATGCTAACTTCAGGCCAAAGTTTAACGACGCCATTGCAGGGATCTATCAATCAGCAGTTGGTGTGGGTATGAAGATTATTTATTGTCTTCAACAGAATACCCCAATCAAGAACATCTTTGAAGGTGGTAGTAACCGAGTTGAATTGGTGAACCCTAAAACGTTAATAAGGAACTGGGTTGAACTAACGGGTCCTGAGATCGAACGTTGGACTACTATCAAAGGTCTTGAGAAAACAATCAATGAATTGGAAGTTGCAGATAAGCGTTCACGAGCAGTGACTATTAATGGTCATTATCTTGCGTTGGTTTATCTGGATGATAAAGATAACTTCCGGGTTATTCGAGACATCAATGACATTCCAAAAGGTTTTGACAAACGCTTTGCTCGTCCGATTACGTATGGCGAATTAGTCTACGTGGCCGGATTAGGTATGTGGAATAATGTTGCTGGATTTGTTACTCGTTATCCAGTAGAAAACTACAACAGTTCTATTCCAGTAATGCTGTATGTTAAGACAACTGTAAAAGGTCAGGTTCGTCATCAACTCAATGAAAACTTTGAGCGTGATGATTCTTTACCTGTTGCCCCAGAGTATCCTATTCTGGAAGTTAACAAACCGGCACAATGGCACGACTCTCTTTCAGTATCCCCCGCTTTGCTCGCCCCCTTGGGTGGTGACTTCGACGGTGACACGGCGTCTTTCAACATGGTCTTCTCCAATGAAGCCGTACAGGAAGCGAAAGATTTCTTCAACAGTCGTATGGCCTATCTTAAAGCCGGTGGTGGTCTAGCATTCAGTGCTGACATTATTACAGTAGCCACAACTCTTCGGTACATGACAGGCGAACCGATCCATAGGGACTAAAACATGCGTACTAAGATCTTACAGTTTCTGAAGGAGTACGGTGTTCGCACCGTATCCAACCTTCAGCATCCAAGACTGTTCTCGCAGAAGAAACTCTTTCTGCCTTTTGAATCCATTTATCATTTTCAGGCAGATAACTCCGCAGTACGTGGCCCTAACTCGGCTGACCCTCTCTTTACTCGTCTGACGGGTAAAACGTTTATTGAACACGTAATCGAATTGACTAGCTACGAAGGTAATCCACGGGTTACTAACCAACGCGGTCCAATCCTGATTAACAACTTCCGTAAACAAAACCGTTTCTTTAAACCACTGTTGCGGGATGAAGCGGTTCGGTTGAACCAACAGAATACGTTGGTACTCAACTACAACCTGTTACCCGCTATGTGGCGTTACCAAGACACGTATAAGGCGACTTGGTTTCGTTGGAATAACGAGCGTCGTACATTCTGGGCAAACGTCGTAGCGGCACATCGTCGCTTCGATTATAACCAGTTTATCGAACTTGAAGTTCCTGAACGGATTCTTAAGTTCTCCCAGTTCAACATGTTGAACAATGGCACGATGACCCAAGACCTTTTGGCCGAGTTCAGTAATGATGCTCTGTTGAACGTGTTTGATATCTTCCAATGGTTGGGTAACAAACGCGACAAGTCTTTGATGGATCAACTGCCTCCTGAGTCTTACGCCAAGATTAACTTCTTGATTCGTGTTCGAGATAGCTTCTTTGTTTTGAACGTGGGTAACTTGGATCTGTGGCGTTCTGATAAAGAAGCTGGTGACATTGCAGTTTCTATGCCAGATGGTACGGCTCGTGACTTGACTGCTAATCCGCTCACTAAGGAAGAACGTGAGGAAATTGCACTAGGCAAGAAAGGCTTGGATGGTTCTCAAATCCAACGTCGTTTCCTAAGTCTGATTGCGGCCTTGGTTGAATATAGCCAAGGTAATGTTACGATCACTGACGTAGATGAAGAAGTTAAAGCTTCTACCGTCAATCCAGAATTTATGGATCAGCGTAACCTGGATACAACGGGTGACAAGGATGTTACCGATGAAGAAATTCCAGAGCCAGAAGCTACGCCTGTAGAAGCTGATCCACGATTCGTTGAACTAGATCTGATCGATCTGGATATGATGGTGGCTAAAGTTGCTCCACCCGATGCAGACTTGTTCTCGACTGAGTTGGTTATTGAAGGGACACAAGAAACAAAGATTCAACGGGATGCTGAATCGGGTGATGTTGTTCGTACCCTGCGTGTTCGAGAGGAACCTGACATTATTCGGGATGCCCCACCTGAATTGAAAACCGTTGTGACTGACGCTTACGACATGTACAAGGCCGGGTTGATCTCGGAAGGTACTGTTAACAAAGCTGTTGAAGACGCAATGAGTTATCATCACCTGCCTAACCCGTTCCATGGGGAAGGATCAATTCAGGAGACCATGAAGATCCACGAAGAAGATCTGAAGATTCCACCAACGCACGAATATGCTTTCCGGGATCAATCGGTTATCCTTGACAAATCCATGTTGACATCGAAACTCAAAGCGATGCAACAGAAATATGTTAAAGATGTTTTACCGAAAGATATCATGCAGGCTGTAATTGCAGCGCAAGCGGCTGGTGCTGCGGTTGTTGGATACTCGATCGAAACAGTAGAAGACTTGTCTGATCATTACCAGATCCACAAAGTTATTCTGAAACCTGTTCGTGGTAAAGCCTCCCCTGTGTTCTTCAAGATTCCTGTGATCGATGAAGAAGGTCGTTTCCGAAGTCGTGGTGTAACGTATCGTCAACGTCTGCAACGTGGTGACATTCCAATTCGTAAAGTTGAATCGACTAAGGTAGCCCTGACCTCGTATTACAACAAAACGTTTGTGTTCCGTTCCCCATTAGCAGTCAACAACTACGACGAATGGCTGCACGCAAGGATTCGAGCTAAGGCTTTGAATCCAGAAGACACCTCGGTAACAAACGTGATGTATGCTGAACTCGTTCAAAACGAATTCAAACTGCCTCGTGCGTATTCGATGATGGGTAAGGCTTTCCAAGGCTTCACTACTGGGGAGATCGATCTGTATTTCCGTTACAGTGACCGTGAGAAATGGTTCCTTAACAAATACAATATCGATATTGCGAAGTATGAAACCAACGGCATGATTGTTTGCGGTGCAATGCATGGTACTCCGGTTGTAATGGATACCAACTCGCAAATGTATTTGGTGGATGCTGCTGACCTAGAACCAATTGGTACGGTTACGGATCTCGTTGGCGTAGACACTTTGGTGGCACCTTTGGAAGCGGCGTTGATTAACGTTTCTAACAAAGATGTTCCATTGGGTTTTGTACTGGCATTCCATGGCGGTCTGTCAAAATTGTTGAATACGTTGAATGTAACTTATACTCGTCATCCACGTTCGGAACGTGTTTCATTAGCTTCTGATGAATACGCTATTACATTCCAAGATGAGCGGCTGGTATTTAACCGTGGTGATTATAAAGCCATGTTGTTAATGGCAGGTTTCCATCAGTATAAGAACTCGTTGCTGCAATTCTCTATCCATGACTTTGATCAGAAAGATGTTTACTATCGTCTGTTTGAAGACAAGGGAATGAATGCACGTTACATTCGTAAGATCGAAGGTTTGTTCAAATCTTGGGTAGATCCAATCACTCGTGACTTGTTGCGGGATATGGGCGAGCCTACTGAGTTCGAACCATTGCTGTATCGTTCTGCTGAGCTGCTGATGACAGATTGGAGTCCAGCTGAGGTCGATGGTGCTTTCATGCGCTATCGTGGTTATGAGCGGATGGCAGGGACTATCTACAGTGAGCTTACCAAAGCCATTGAAACGTTCCGTGCTCGTAACACTGAAGTTCAAGTAATGATGGACCCTCATGAAGTATGGCGTCGGATTGCACAAGATCCTTCTGTCGGTACAATTGAAGATGCTAACCCGATTGCTCAGATCCGTGAGCAAGAAGCTATTACCTATCGTGGTGATGGTGGTCGTGGCGGTCAGTCCATGGTTGCTCGTACGCGGGTATTCACTAAAGCTGACTTGGGTATTCTTTCGGAATCCACAGTCGACTCCGGTGACGTAGGCGTTGTTGCTTACTTAGCACCCGATGCTAACTTCGAAAACATGCGTTACATTGGGCGTCCTTTTGATCCTGAAACGGAAGCTCAAAGTAAAGTAATGTCGACGTGTGCACAGTTGGGCGTTGCAACTTCTAACGATGACTCCAAACGGGTAGCGTTTGTAAGTATTCAACAGCAACAAGGTATCTGTAGTGATGGTAACACAGTTACTCCACTGCGCACTGGTGGTGAAGTGTTTGTTGGTCAACGTGTCGGTAAGATCTTCTGCGGTACTGCTCAACAAGACGGTAAAGTTAAGACGATCTCCGAAGACGGCGTTATCGTAGTTTATGCAGATGGTACTGAGGAAGGTTTCCCACTGGGTACTCACCACGGTTCTGCTGCGGGTAAATACATTCCACATACGCTGGTCTGTGATTTGGTTGAAGGGGCTACCTTTATTAAGGGTGACACCATTTCGTATAACTCGAAATACTTTGTTCGTGACCGGCTGGTTAAAGGACAAGTGTTGTATAAAGGTGCAACGATGGTTGCTGTCACTTTTAGTGATAACCTTGATACGCTGGAGGATGGTTCGTCCATCTCAGAAGAAGTTGCACGTCAACTAAATACCCAAACTACAAAAGTAAAAGACATCGTAGTCAGGTTCGATCAGGCTCTACATGAGATGGTTAATGTCGGGGATAAAGTAGACTTGGAAACAATTCTATGTATTATCGAAGACCCTGAAGTCAGCGGTAGTTCGTTGTTTGATGAATCTGCCAAAGACATGCTGCGACGTATGGCTGCATTCTCCCCCACTTCCGGGGTGGTTGGTAGCATTTCCAAGATCGAGACATTCTATCATGGCAACATCGAGGATATGACTCCAAGCCTTGCTAAAGTGGCAATGGCATCTGACAAACAACGTAAAGCATCCGCTGATGCAATCGGTAAGAAAGCTTACACCGGTGCAGTTACAGAAGACTTCCGTACAGGTGGCGATTCACTGCAACCTGAGATGATGGTAATCCGTGTTTACATCGACCACAACGTTCCGTGTGCAACGGGCGACAAAGGTGTTCTGTGTAACCAAATGAAAACTGTATTCTCTCGCGTTCTTGTTGGAGAAAACACATTTGAGGATGGTCGTCCAATCGGTCTGATCTTTGGTAACACATCTGTGGAAAACCGAATGGTCTTGTCACCTAAAATCATTGCCAGTTACAGCATCCTTCAGCTTATAGCTGGTAAACAAGTTGCTGGCGTCTATCGAGGAACAAAGAATGCAAAAGCTAAGTAACAACGTCGTTCACCAACAGAACCTTGCCGTACTGTCGGCAGCTGTTGAGTTGGTTCAGGAAGTCGTGCTTCGCGGTTTGGACCGCGAGGCTTCGGCTACTACACTGAACAACGAGTTTCTCACGGTCGCCGAGATTAAAGAAGCTGCGGCAGCTCGTATCGCTAACTACATCGGTGTTTAAAGGAGAAACTCATGTTTAACGCTGAAACTATGGTCGCAGTGAAAACAACTGCGCAACTGCTGACTGAACAGAATCGCGTTCTAACTATTAACAACCCGGCCTCGCCGCTGGGTTTGTTTGTAGATTCCTACAACGTCGATGAAACTGCAACCCGTGCTCTGCCTACTGAGGTCGAATTGGTTTCGGCAGAAGAGCACTTCGAAGAAATCAACGATGTCGAACTGACTGAATTCCGTTCTACGGAAAACAACCAGATCATCGATGAAATCGCTTACGGTGTGGGTGTGATTCAATTCAATACCCGTAACGTGATTGTTCCTTCGATTGCTGCAATGGCTCAGAACTACGCTGACCGTCAATCCAACGCAGCTTCTTTCATTATGGATGTCGATACGTATAACTACGATCCAATTCATGACAAACCTGAAATGACGGCACACCTGGAACGTTACGCAGGTCTGTCGCCACTGCCGAACTATCGTACGTTCTTGCTTGCTACTCCTTCGGTTCCTGAAATCATCAAGATGGCAACTGAAAACAATCCAAACCTTGATCAAGAAGAAGCGCTGAACTGGGCGTTGAAAATGTCTCCTGATGCCATTCTTGATGTATGGAATGCATTGTTTACTGTATCCCGTAACTTCAGTCCAAATGCTGTCAAATGGGTTCGTTCTTACAACCCTGCTGAAACTCTGGACAAGATGACCTTGGGTTATTTCTTGGCTGCTTACATGACTGATAACCCACAAGAAGTTCAGGGTGAAGAAGTCGGTGAAGAAGCGTGGACTGAGAGCATGCGTCTACTGCATGAAGCCTTTGGTAAGTTCCTTTACGAAATGCATGTTGCTCGTGCGGATGATCGTCAGAATGGTTTGCTGGTTCTGAATGCAGATATCGAAAACCCAATTCAAACTCGTGTAGTTCGTGTTCTGTTGAACGGCGACGTTGCTCGTGATTGGTTGGATGCAGGCAATGATGTTCAAGCTATTTTGGGTGCACTGTCTATCAGTCGTGCTCTGAACAATGTTACTGACATTGAAGCAAATTCGTCTGAGTACATTGCTAAATGGCGTGAACTGTATCCAACAATCGAACAAGCCGCTCATGACTACGCAGATCGTATTGCACGTCAACAACTGCAAGAAGCTTTCTTGGAAGAAGCAGAAAAGATTGAAGCATTTGATCTGAACCTGATTCCAGAAGTTCGTGGGCGTGTGTTTGACTTGACTCGCAGTCTGTATCCAGAAGATCTCAAGAACCCGTACCATTCGTTTGGTATGTTGATCTGTCAGTTGTTCTACACTGATCCGGTCTATTGGGATTACCTGTGCTACATTGAACAAGAGCAGAAGCGTTATCCAGATGCTACCGCTCGTGAACTGTCCACACAGGCTCTGATCACCATCGTTTCGATCTGGGTTGCTCGTCAATTCAGTGTGACTCCTTATCAAGCTGACATCGGTGTTGTTATCGATATCCCAGTTGAGGAAGAAGAAGCTTACGTTGATCCAACTGGTCCAGAAGTAGCTGCTGATGTTGAAGCTGCTATTACTGATCCTGCGGAAGTAACGCCTTCGACTATGGAAGAGTCCGATGCGTTCTCGCAACAAGTCCGTGCTCAACAAGACGAAGCTCGTGCAGCTTCCTTGGGTATCGATCCCGATACTGGTGCAGTAGCTGTTTAATGAGGTGACATATGGCATTAGTTCGTGATGCCGATCGTGTTCACCAGCATTTACATTTGATGGAAGATGGCAGTGTCGTTGTTGACACTGCCGCTACTATCGAGATTCCTTGTCGTTTTACGGAAAGGAACTTGGCAGTACTCGGGGCGGAAGTGTTTATCGTAGGCTTCTTCCCCATCATCATCGATGACTACTATGCAGTTAACAGCACGATTGGAATGACACAAATTGTTCCAGGTAGTACTGAGAAGATTAAACGAAATGGAGTAGATTATTATTCCTTTAGTTTTCAGCCGGGTAGTGTGTTGATTAAATCAACTGACATCGTAATGAACGACGTATTGACTTACTACGTTTATAACGAATTTGTGGCAATGGGTAACTTCCCTTGGTACATGAACTATTTTGACCGTGCTAAGATTTTCCGCACTGCTAAAATTCACGCAGGTATTAACCTCGGTGCTCCGACAGTAGTTGAATTGATTATTTCGACGACCCAACGCGACTCGAAAGATCTGTCCACGCTTTATCGGCACATCATCAAAAGCTTAGAAGATGTGATCATTTCTCCACCGGTAAGCGTACCGTTTAAGTCCGTTATTTGGAACACGGCGGACACGACTTCAAAATTAAACGGGGCAAACTTCAATGATGGTATAACTTCGGCAGTGGCTAACCCCTCGCAGTCCGTAGAACTTATTGAAGAATTGTTAAGGACGTAACCATGAACGCACCATTTCGTAGGCAGCGGGGATTTGAAAATACCGCCATAGATTCAAATGCACCAAATCAAGTCCGCATGGGTTGTACTATGTTGGCGGGTACTGGTAAGAAAGGAGTACTGGAACCAGATGCTGATGGTTATTTCATCTTAGTAGTTGGTTCCTACGGTACTGAGAACTCGGCAGGTATGTTTTATGACATGGCTACCGGTGTTTCTATGTTCCAACCTGGAACGCCTCTCATGCGTCGTCTGGAGAAGGGTGTGCTCTATATGGAGTACAAGCATCCTGAACCATTCCATCCAAACGGCAAACAAATGTCTGACCACGAATATCTAAACCGTATTCGTAAGATCGATGATGACCGAGTATGTGCTCACATTCGCGCTTTGACTATTGTCGATGGCGTTAATGAACATGGTCGTCCTTGCAAACTGGTTATCGCTGAAGTTAAACCATACGGCCCAATGGGCAAATACATGGAAGCTTCGTTGCGTAACCCTCATCAAAATACTTATTGCTCGGTGCGTAGTATCACTCGTGATAACATGCAGACTGGTATTAAGTACACGACTGAGATTTCTACTTGGGATATGGTTGGTGAAGGCGGTATCTATACTGCTAACAAATTCAACAGTCCTGCTCTGGAAGCGTTTGCAACCAAGTACCATGAAGGCCATGGTCATGAAATCACTATTACCCCGGTGACGTTGATTAAAGCTTCTAAAGAACATACCAGACTGAAAGGTTTGGGTCTTGAATCCAGTAACTACGACGTCACTGAGTTGGCAGAGAAGTTGGGTTGGGATCTTGTTCCGAACAAAGCACGACCAGCTTACATGCGTTGGAAGTAAAAAGAAAAACGACATATAGCCCTCTCCAATCGGAGAGGGCTTATGCTGTCTTTAACCGACGATGGCAATACCTGGATACATCTCACGTGCTATTTCTTGGGGGCTACGGATGTCATAGAAAGGCGCAGTCAACAAAGGGATCACGTATTGCGTATCGGTCTGTAATGCAAGCTGGGCGTGCTCTGAGGCATTGGACAGTACACTTAGGTTGTATACCTTTTCAGTTGGCGTACGATTAATCATAAACCAATCTGGTTTTAGTGTATCCAAGGCTAATACCAAACGAGTACGACGGGTAGCGTAATCCCCCGGTGTTGTTCCATCAATGAAAGTATAAGCTTGAAGCATCAGTGTGGCGAAGTTGGGTGTGTCTGCTAACAAAGGTTTAGGATTGAGAATGTAATGGGCCGGTACCTCCGGTGTAGCTGGAACTAATGTACCGGCCAGTTCCATAAGCTTAATGATCATCTCAACGTCTGAGGTATAACTTACTTTAGCAGCTGACCGTTGGATTACCGTTTGTTTAACACTATCTGGTTGTCCTTCAAATACGGTATCCAATAGATCTGGAATACCCCATGTAACAACTTCTTCCAACACACCACGTAAGATAGCCGCTTCAGCACCAAGGTCAAACATCTTAAGGGCTGGGTTGCCTGAGAGATCCGAAAGGAAATTAACGATGCCTGAGATCTTACTGGTATTGTCACCTCTAAAGGTTTCTTCCCCTGTGCCCATTACAAGACGAATGGAGTTATAAACAGAGTTGGCCTTCTGTAACATATTTGAAGGCAGCTCACGTCCCATAAGGTCGCCAGCAATGTAATCTTCGAATACGCCACCCAACTGTAGTAGGTCCGACTTGGAACCCTTCAGTGCGCCTGAGATTCGGCTCTTGGCTGTATTTAAGTCCATGCCTTTATCTAGCAGGATCTTACCGATGCTGGTTACACCGCCGACGGCTTTATCAAAGATCCCACCTAGTCCTGCTGACCAGTCTTTTGCACCCGATACAAAAGAGGTACGAATGGATGGGTCGAGATCGGTATAGACATCTACCATAGCTGGTTTATCGGAACCAGTACCGATGAAAGATGAAACTGCTTCCTGAACCATGATAGCTCCAATTAGACAAAAAAATAATGACATACGATTACGAAATAAAGCCTCCCCGAAGGGAGGGCTCTATCATTTAGCGATATCGGTTAGTTCTGTTTTGTACTCATCAATGAATTCCAAAACCAAACGTTTCCAATACTGAAACTCTTTTCCAGACGTCCATTCAATGTTGTCAACACATGTACGCAAAGCAACACGATGAAAAGGCTTAGCTCGTAGGTTAATGTCTAAAACCAATTTCAGCGTATGATCCAAATGCGGCACGTAATTCCACTTATGTTTCCCAACCGCTTTGATTTCTTCCAGTGTATCTGCCTTCAGGTATCCGTCGTGTTGCATACCGGTTATGTACCACATACGTAGTCCATGCCAAGTACGAAAGATCTTTCCATCAGGCAGCTGTTTATCACTGGCATACATATAACCAAAGACTGAGGTTAGGTAACCATCGTTATCATCACCCAGATTGATCGTATGCATAAATCACCCGACCCAATAAGGATCGGTGACAACCGCTTGGACTTGCGTCTGCGGGATCTTTACTGCCGGATCTAATGTCCAGTCTAGTGTTAGGGTATAAGTGGATCGCTTTGGTTTCAACAACAAGATTCCACGACGAAAGATAGTCCAAGACAAGTTATCTTCGTTTACCGACCGACGAAGAGTCACTACCGATGATGCGATTTCCGTTTCCGATTGTCCGATCGTGTTAATTGGATTGGCTGCCCATTCCACAAACAACTTATCCCAAGACTCTTTATCGTGACCTTCTTTAACGACGATGTGTCTGAACAACGCTGCCATAACAGTCTTAGGTTTCTTCAACCCTTTGAATGTATCAAGCATGTCGTATGGGAAAATATTGGTTGTAGGTTTGGCTTCATTTTCCGTTGGATCGACTGTAATCGAATACGTACTGATCTTCCCGTCGCCCCAATCGAATTCAATATCCAAGATAGCCCGTGCAGGACTCAGGAAATCAATACTCTTTCGGAAACTAGACCAAGTCAGATCATCGGCTTTCAAAGCTTTATTCAAATTCCCTTTATCAGGGTTTGTTGCGTTGTGTGGTTTCAGGAAATAGTTATCCAGACACCGGTTCCAGACACGAGTGTTGACAGACCGTCGCAACAGCGCTTGCCGGAACAGATAACACAAAACGCCTTGTGCTCTTTTGGTTCCTTTTAGTTGGTCATTTAAAAGATCTTTTACGGATTCCATATGGAATATCACCTACGGTGGTTAATGTGGATTGTCCTTTAGCAAGATGCTTTACCTGTTACATGTTAACTCTCCAAGTCTTCGGTTAGTCGAACAAGCAACGAATGGATATCCACGTACACCCCAGATAACAACCTAGCGTACAATGAATTCTCGTGTTGCTCGAAAAGAGTTCTTTGTATTTCAAGTTGTTTAAACAATTCCGTTAACGATTCGTTTACCGTTACAGGAATTCGATTTTCCAAGACGAAATAATCATCTAGATAAATCCTACGCGTTTGATCAAACACATTCTTGACCAGTGCAACTACTCCATCAATATCTTCATGGGCGAGTAATGTATTGAGTTCCGTCATTGCCGTAAGCAACGTCCCAATACAACTATGACAGACTTCAACACGCATTTCCATTAATCGTCGTACATTGTAATCCGATATCAAAACCGGATCTACTTTGCGAATGAAGTCAAACACTACTGATGGAATGGTTTCAAACCGTAAAACGCTTTCGTCTCCATAATCCAGGAGGTCGTACAGACTTTTCTTTTTGTCGATGATTGCGACTTCTTTAAAGAAAGCCTTGATTCTATTGAACATGATATAGACCCTTATCGCCATGATGGCCCAAGCATATGGTTTGGCTGTCTTGTAATTTTTCTCGAGGTATAAAATGGAACATGTAACTGATGCTGAATACGAAGAACAAATGCCAATTGAAGAGTTTGGCGAAGGACAGTATTTACCAATTGCCACTCCGGTAGCCACACCACAATTCAAAGGTCCATCAGATCTCTCTTACGATGAGGTCTTGAAATTTGTACAGTCCAAACAAATCGAAATGGTTGGTGTCCTTACTGCTAAGGGCATGCCTGAAGATAAGGATGGCGTAAAGCTTGTACTGGAAACGCTTCGTGACTTGACTAACTCCGCTGGTCAGAAGAAACGTTTGGCTATCGATGAGACTGCCGTTCGTTCTGATGCTGAATTGGCCGCTGCCATGGCTCTGTCTGTAAAAGAACACATGGGCAACCGTTCTCCGTTCTTGGTTCCACCTGGGTCTGAACCATTACCACGGATTGATCGAGATGAAGAAGCCCCACCTGGCTTGCTGGATGAATTCGTAGCTGCGGATGGTGAGACACATATCGGTGTGATCCGAGATACATCGGAAGAGTTCATTCCACGGATGGATGCTTTGCTTTCAGATGAAGAACGCGAAGAGATGAAACAAGATAGGGAAAACAAAGAACTTAACAAAAACACACAAATAGAAGATTGACAGATGCCCTCTCCTGTAAGGGAGAGGGCGTATGCCGTCTTACTCCACTTTTGCCAACCAATCTTGAATGATTGGCATTGCCCAATCGGCTTTACGATCACCTGCAACGACAGCATTCGCCAGACGCAAAGCATTAATGATGTTTACATTGTTGTCGTAGTTATCGAAAACAACTTCACCATCTTTGATGATCTGGATATCACTCAGCTTTTCAGGTTCGTGTTCATCCCAGTCTACATCTGGGAGTTCTTCTGGTGAACCGTCTGTCGGTTCATGGAGCAACCCTGGATAATTTTGTTCAGCGTCTCGCAACAATGTCGACAGCACCATTGTGACGACAGCAACGCCACCGATGAACATTACCGGTGCTTTAACTTCGTTCCAGAATTGCTTAATCGATTCGAGTTTCATTTTCTACTTCCTCTTGGATTTGATTTTCATGTATTTTTTCAGCGAGTAATACCAGACTAAACAACGTCAGGTTTACGATATTAAACAGAACTTGTTTCTTTAAATCGAACTGTTTAATCTTTAGGTGGAGCCAGATCCTTTTCATTATCAACTCCGGTTGGTCTAGGGAATATTTCAGCATCGCAATCACGTCGTGCCATTTCAACACGACACACCACCGATACCATCAGACTATCGAGGAGGATTTGGGTTGCAGGCCATTGGTCTTTTCGGTAATCTTCAATTACTGTCGGAATATTGTTTTCATCTAACGTTACGGTTATGATGAGATCGTTATTACGATAAACCTCGACTTTCTTTGGTACCGATAGAAAGTCAAAGCTAACCATACTTTCACCAAAGATCATCTCTTTAGTTTCAGCAGCAATTAACCGCTTGACAATCAATGCCAATCCAACAGTAAACATACCTTCTTTCAAAGAGTTTTTATTGCTTGGAACGATCGGTTGGGTTTGTAAAATGTCTTTATGGACCAATTTAACAATCTCTGACAATATACTATCAAAGAAAGCATGTTGTTCAGCAAGCGTTCGCGTTGTATGGTCAACAATCTTCTTCGGCAGAAAGCACTCATCGAGAGCAACGACCAACACTGGATCATCGTTGTTATCTGCAATAACGATGCAGTAAGGGGAGGTTTTAAGTTCAAAGATAACATTGAATTCATTTACTCGAAAGACGTTCGATCCGGCGCTTGAATTAATGCCGTTGGCAATCAATTGAATTTTACGAGCGTGATAAATTTGTGACATTTCAATACTCCGTGCAAATGAATTGGATTGTACCCGAGTTATTATCGTGATACACTCCTGTGCCGCCGATGAAGTAAATCGCTCCACGGCTGGTCTTTTTCACAGGTTTACTTTGACTTGCTCCAACCAACACATCGGTCTGGATTTCAACCGCTACCAAACAACTCTTAAGTGAACTGTACTCTTGGGTAGTTACATGTGGTTCAGCGTTGTTCGATTGACCACCCATGGCTACGATTGTCATCACTGCGCCAACGATTGCACTCATCTTTAAATTCCCAAATCGAAACTATTTGACTGTTCATTGGATTGCAGTTTGGCAATATTCCGCAATCCCCGAATTAGATCCCAATACCAATTGGAACACATGATGCGACATTCGAACGATCCTCGCATTATTACATCGAATCTTCCGCGGGCTTCAACTCTTTCAAGTTGATACCTCCCGGCATCCTCTGGGTTTTGTGCTGCAAGCATTTCATGAAGAAACATGCAGTTAGTACCGTAAGGTTGCGTTTTAATCACGGATGTAATAAATTTAGTGGCGTCCATGTAATAACTACTCGATCTTAAGTACGGGTCTTTTGATTGGTCGTCAGAGATCAAACAAAGGCACATTGCATAACCTTGGTATTTGCCGCTGACGATCATGTGTTCCAGAAGATCCGCGATTACCTCGGGAGGAGTTGTCAGCTCAGAAAGAGCGTATTCCAATTGCAGTGTAGTTGCATTCATGTAACTTTCCTTTTATGCTTGGTGAGCATGCATAGCGCGAAGTTCACGAATCAGAGCCCAGTACCAGTTCGAGCACGCAATACGACATTCGAATGGAGCTTCAAAAATGTCTTTACGAGGAGCATTAAACGAAATGCCTGTTGGACGATTATAAAGCCAGGCATCTTGAGGAAACTCGATCTTCAGAATTGCATCCAAAGTTAAGTTACGTTTTGCTCGAGGATATTTTATCTCAAGGTATTTCCTCAAGAAATTTGCCGTGCCGATATGCAGCGCCTTAACAGTTGTCTCGTCGGAACGATGTTGTGTCAGTAGTAAACACATTGCGTAACCGCGATACTTTCCAGATACGATCATGTGCTCCAATAGATCAGCCATTGAAGCCGGTGAATTTTTGGTAGCCATCATTGCAATTACTAATGATGCATCTGGGACGTAATCTTCTAATTCCGGATGGTATTCCATTTCGAATTTCCTCTTAGCGGCATAAAGGCTTCTGTAATAGAAGCCTTTTTATTTAGTTATCCCAACTGTAATATAGTCGTATTTTTAATTCAAATACAACTCAACTTTCAGCACTGTTCTCAACCATCGCTTTGGCGCACAGTACAAGTGTTTCAACAGGGGAATCATCTTTCAAATCCGTAACCAGATCTTTGATATCCTGAATAGTTTCGTTCGATGGTTTAATATCGAGGCTATCCAAGTAAGCATCAACTTCCGCATTACCAGTTACTGTCAAATTCAATTGGCTAATCACGTGGGCTCCTACTGCGACTACAGATGCGATTCCGGTAAAGATTGCAGCTAGCTTTACAAACTTCATGATGGGTACTCCCTTGAGCCCCATCACGGATGAGGCATCTATTTAATGGATGAGGACATTCTTGTTGTACGTATCTGGAACGACACAGTTAGTTGGATCTAACACAACAAACTCCGCTTGGTTGAATGCACCATGGATTTCTTCAAAGTGGGAGATATAAAAGATCTGTTTGTAATTCCCCATCTCAATGAAACCCGTAATGCATGGAATGATGTTACCCCGATGTTTGTGGTCAAAGTCACGACCAAATTCATCAAGGAACAAAGGCCAATCATCAAAGCCTAAGAACTTCAATGTCGCAATACGAAAAGCAAAGTCGATAATTGATACTTGTGATGCTGAACCGTTTGCAATATCAGGAGGACCGACAACGCCGTCTACTGCTACTGGAAACTTATAAGTCATTGCATCTTTATCAATCTTAGATGGTAACACTTCCAACGGATGTGTCCAAATAGTGCCGATAACCGTATTAACCAATGCACACACACCTTGCATGAAACCATTCATGTAAGTACCAATCAGACCACCAGTTGGAGCCAAGGCTTTAACCAGTAGATTCAATTCGCTATGTGCTTCACTTGCTTCTGAAACCATTGATTCCATCAGACGAACTTTAGACTCTTGGTCTTTCAACAAAGTCAGTTGGTTCTCCGAATGTGACAGACGTACTTGCGTTTCTTTAATCTCCGCTTGATAAGCTTGCTCCAATAGGAATTCAGCTTGTTGTTTGATACGATCCCGAAACTCGGAATAACGATTCAACAAAGTAGACACTTGTTCTTGGAATTTAATAATCCCTAAACCGGAGTCCGAATACTCATTGACATGAATTCGCCGGGCATTGATCCAAAGCAGTTTGGTATTGATTTCAGTTTCCAGTTGTTTACTACGGTCGCGCAGATAACCTACGGCATCTTGATCGATCTCTGCAATAACAGCTAATCGACGTTCGATGATCTCAGCTCGAGCCATTAGAAGTTTACTTTGGATGTAAGCATCCATCGCATCTTTCCAAGACAACATATCTAGGTTCCACATACGCGGAGTCCGATACATCATCATCTCGCCACCAATGTAATCCCACAGCAAACGAAACTGAGGATAATCTTTGGTGATCTGAACAAAGTTGTAAGCATAACCAGAATAAGTCTGGAAAGCTTCCATGTATTCTTCCAGCCGCTTGATCTCTTGATCAGCCTGATCCATTTTCAGATCAAGTGCATTCTGCTTAGTTTCGAGATCATCTTGTTCGGATGGATCTACACCCGGTTTGAATTCATGTTGACAGTTCGGACACTTGACATGTTCACAACCTTTCAATGACGCAATGCGACGGCTTACAGTCGTATACATCTCTTCATAGTTACGGCGAGTAATACGGAGTTGCTTTAAGCTTTCCTTATTCTCCATCGCTTGTTTGCCATTCATCCAACCGTCAGCATTCTCAGGAATAGCAGAGGCCACTTCCATCCAACGATTAAACAAATTATCTACGGTACGTTGTGCATCGCCTGTGACATCAAACTGAATAATTGGAAACTTAGTTCTAGCATTGAGATACTTCTGAGAATACTCCTCAGCTTTACGCAAGGCTTCATTATGTTCCGTTTGTAATGCTTTTAACTCAGCTGGAGTAATTTGTCCGCCTTGCTCGGCTGTACTACGTTGTAAAGTATCCAGTTCATCCGCTAAGCGGTCTACGACGGCTTGTACGGCGGTGTATTCTTGAATGTGAGCGCTGACCTCACTTTCGAACTCACTACGGCTAGACGCGTTTGTAGCGCCTTTAAGACGAGGATACTTATTCAGTAATTGTTTTGCTTGGAACAAGATGTCTCTCAATTCATCATAGGCTTCGTTGTTATTACGAAACGCTGCGCGAACATCAGACTTGGACTCTCGGAAGAGTTGGTTCAAACGATCCAAGAGACGTTTGTTCTCTTTACGGAACTGATACATGGTTGCATCATCTGGTAATTGAATGTTATCAGTTGTCAGTCGTTTGTTTACTTCTCGGATCTGTCCTGCTTTATCTCGCAATGACTTTGCTGTTTTGTTAAATACATCGAATGCATAATCCAAACATACTGGCGACATCTCAGCCAACAGTTTCTTACGTTCAGAAATATCCATCTTGGAGAATACTTTCTCTCCTTTGATAATGGAATCAATTTCCCACGTTAGATTAAATTCTTGTTTGCACAATTGTTCTTGAACTGCAAAGGTATGTCCTTCATTGAGTTCGACGTTATCTTTAACGAAGCTGTGATAACCTGAACCATGTCCATATTCTGAAACAAGACTATAAAGAGATTCGTTATGAGTACAGTGATACTCTTTTACTCCACCAGAGTGGAAGTCATCTTTACGTCCTGGGAGTGGAGAGATCTCTTTCATGACAGAGGACTTACCTGCCCCATTACGACCAATGATGATCATTAGGTTCTTGCTAGGTGTCCATTCGAAGCTAGTAGCTCCCTGTAGTTGTAATCTCTTATACTTGACTAATCTAAACTTAAGTAAATACAAAATAGTCGCCCCTATATTTAGACGAAAGATCTTTATGCTATAGTTTAAAGCACTCAAGTAAAATTACATAGGAATCCCGAAATGGATAGCTCAGTATTTAGAATGGTTAGTATCGGCATTGTCGCCGAGATGAAACCACGTAACGATCACATCTGTAACGTTATTCAATCTGAACTCGCTTCCGCCCTAAATGGTGAAGCTCGGTTTAATCCAAAGAAAGAAACCGTCACTGGTGTAGACCGAGATGGTACGGAATATCAGGTAAACAAAACAACTGACGTATCGGTACAAGCAACTTGGTTTCCCTATGACGATAACCGTGCTACTCCACCCGATGTTGTCCGTGGTGAGATTGTAGAGGTTTGGCGTAACGCTGAGACCGACGATTACTATTGGCGACCAGTGTGTCTTAAAATGGGTCTCAGGAGTTTAGAGACCTGTGTCTTTATGTTCGGTGCAACTAAAGATGTTGCCAAAGGACACCAGAATAAATTCGAGAATTGTTATTACCTGATGTTTTCGGGTCATGATGGGCATATCACGTTATCTACCTCTATGGCGAATGGCGAGAAGTTCGCATACAAGCTTCAGTTGAACGGTAAAGCTGGTGAAGCATTCCTCAAAGACAACATCAATAACATCATTCATATCGCTTCACAGACTAACCTGATTGAATTGATTAATGCTGACAAAACGTCAATCAAGTTAGAACGTCAGAACATCGAGATGAAAGCTGCCGAATATATCAAGATGACCGTAGGTGGTAGCGAATACAAAATGACTCCTACTGGAATTCAATCGACGACTACGCAGTACGGTGTCACGTCGTCTACCTTCCAAGTAGATTCAACTTCATTCACTGTTAATACCGGGATTGTTTCTTACAAGTGTTCCGCATTTAACATTGTTATCTAACGAGGTGTAATATGCCAGGTGTAGCAGTCACAGGAATCGATTCTGCGGGCGGTATCATCCAACCTACCCAAGTGGGTGTAACCTTTAATGAATTGCCTGTAGCGGTCGTAGGATGCGCTGTAACGGGACATGGTGGACCACCGCACAACGCAGCTTCTATGGTTCAAGGTAGTGCGATCTTTAAGATCAATGGAATTCCAGTTTGTTTAGCAGGTATGCTTGCAAGTTGTGGTGATCGTGCAACAGGTAGACCAAACTTTACCTGCGCCGCATAACGGCATAAGCCCTCCCATCAAGGGAGGGCGTTATGTTGTCAATGGCCTTGTTGTTCATAGTGCGTGATACATTCACCGATAAAGGTCAAGTACACGTTCAATGTAACAGCCAACCAATGCAAGTAGGGACCGGCTGGTTCTACAAGCTTCTTGGAAATAGCGCCAAGCATCGTAATCAGGGTATTTGAATCGCGACCACTGTCAGTTACCTTTTCAGTGATTTGACGGATTGCGTCGTCGACTACTGTCCTAACGGAAGTATAGTCCGATTCAACTTGTTTACTCTTTTCAGCAATACTCAGGATACGGCTAATACCGGACAATAGTGCACCGATCTCATCAACCGAAGGTACCGAAATCTCACGTTCGTTTCGGTCAGCAATTGCCAACTGAAGTTCCGTAAAAGACATGGTCAACGATTTATTGATTACGTTTACAGTGTTGGTATTGGACACAGCTTCATCAATCAGACTACGAGGGTCAGAATAGACGATTGCCATGTTACCCGGCAATACAGTACCGCGAAGTAAATCGCCATTACCGATATCCAATTCCTTGGAGTTTACTTTCGTCGCTCCAGGAGGTTGAGTGAAGTTAGTTCCCAATACATTACCAAACTGACTCATGGCCGATTCAGCAATATTTCCAGAACTATGTCCTTCGTGCGTTTCGATGACATTCAAAAACTTACGACTGGTATTACGAGCCAGGCCAACAATACTGCGTGGATAAGTCTCCAGCATATACGTGGTGGTCTTTTCAATGTCCAACAGGTTGTTAATGTTAGCACCAACAAATTCACCGTTAATACTAAGACGTTGAATACCCGAAACAGTCATTTTGGAAGAGGATACTTTCGAACCCAACATACCAAAACGTTTACTCTGTTTCTGTTGTGCATTTCGAACACGAGTCACGCTACCGGTGAACTTCACGTAGAGGGAATTCAAAGTATCGAATACAAAGCGAAGCATTTCACGAACGACCTTAGCGGCTTCCGCCAGACCTTTCTTGATATCTTGCCATGTAATAGATCCGGAGTTCCCTACTGAGAAATCCGGATCAATACTTTCGAGTGTGACGCGGATAATATCTGATTCCGTGTCACCAAATTCATCACGTCCATTCAGCAGCTGACCAAAATGTTCGAGAGCCCAACTATACTGTGCAAGTGCTTGATAGTCGCGATCAAACTGTTTGTTCGTTTGCTGAATTGACATTATGCTTCCTCAGGAGTCTCGTGATGTTTCACGAAGGTTTCCAGTACGGCAATGTGAGCCTTAACAGTGGAGAACATGTAACCCAACAGCATGCGGTTACCTTCCAGAGCACGAGTAGCAACAGTACCAACGATTTGACCACCGTCGATCAGGTCTTTACTTTCACCGGATTCACCGTTGATCGTCTCAGCTACTTTACCGACGAACTTGCTAACGGCGCCGACGTTCTTCATGATACCGCTCAGCGATTCGGTTGCTTGACGCAGCTTAACGTTTTCGGCAACATCAGTAAGAATGTCAGTCAACATTTTGGCCATAGCAACTATTTCGAATTGGCTAGGTACATCAACAACCAAGTCACCTTGCGATGCAGCGGAAGCACCGTCAACACGTTTGAATTCAACTTTTAAAGCGTTAGCTGCCATACGGGATGGACTAGTTTCTTCGACTTCAGAGTTGACACCAACATACAGAGCGTAATCACCCGGTACTTTTGGAGAACGGTAAACCAGATCGAACGCACTGAAGGATTCTGGATATTCCGAATCGTTAATAGGCTTAGCGGTTTTGAAAGTAACCTTAGCTTCTTGGTCAGCAATCTTACCTAGGTTTTGGAAAGTTTGAATCATATCCAAACCACCGCCTTCGAAGAAAGCTTTCTTCAGTACACCAGTAAGGTGAGTAGGCCAGTCGATCAACAGTTCGGTCGAAACAGCTTTCAAAGCTTGCAGACCTTTCAGATCACTGACTGCAAACTGACCATCAATAGTCAGACGAGCAGCGCCTTTAATGGTGATCTTGTCGCCATTAGAAGTTTTCAGGTTCTTAGCTTGGCTCGTAATATTGGCCAGACGTTCTTTCAGTTTACCAGCATCTTGACTAAAACTATTCCAAGCGTCAATGATCAATTGGATCAATTGCTTAAAGGCTTCGACAGCATGCTTGCCAAGGTTCTTAGCGCCTTCAGCCAGGTTGCTAGCCAGTTCGTTCGAAACAGTAATACGGTCGATTGGATTACGGAAAGCTTCCAGACCAGGAACAACTTTACCAAACAGTTCTGGAGACATTGCTTCCAGACCGATTTGGATTGCAGCAGCAGTTTCCGAAGAAACATAACCACGTTGACGGATACCAGCATTCAGCATCTTGGTGTAAGCTTCAAGAGCGCAAGCAACCGATTCAAAACGCTCCAGATCGTCAGCTACTTCGTCAGCTTCAATCAGAATGTCATCACCAGAGTCACCTTCGATAATGTCGCTAGTAGCAGCGGCAATATCCAGGCCATCGGCCTCTTCAATTGGGGCGCCAGCAAGACCTTCGTTTTCAACGATGTTCTCTTGAGCTGGACGGGCGGGGTCAAAAGCATTACCTTCTTTAACAGCTACTTCGTCAGCAGCGGTACCCGATTTACCATCGTTAGAAGTTTGGTCAACGCTGTCTTCTTTTGGATGACCATCGTTAACATCTGCAACAGGATCTTTAGGTGCTTGTTCAGTACCCAGGGTAGAATCTTTGGAAGTAATACCAGTGACCTTAGTCGGAGCACCTTCTGGGTTCGCAGTTACCAGTTCTTGAGGAACAGCAGCGGTACCATCAACAGCAGCGCTTTCCAGGGATGCAACGAGATCTTTATATTTTACACGAGCCATGAGAAATCTCCGATTGGCATGAATGAAACCATATGGTTATTAAGGCAATAACCCTTTGTCTTTGATAATTTTCGTCAGAATGACGTTTTGTTGCCGAGCTGTTTCGAGTTGCCGTTCAAGCTCCAATACCCGACTATAATCGGTATCTCGATTAGAGATTTTGGCTTGTCTTGCAATCTCAAAGATTTCGTGTTCTTCAGGAGTGAATACCTTACTCAAAGGCATTACACCTAAATGGACTTCGGGCTCAATGCCAATCGTGTCCGAGATCGTTGCAGCCACCGCCATCTGTAAATGTACTAAGTCAATCGAGTTCGCTAAAGGACCCAGCGATGCACTCAGTACTACATGACTGTACGGGACCGAGTTTTGGTCGGGGAAAGATAACAGATAGTTGTTAGGGAAATAAATAGGTGCAAGGTCTTCTGATGACAATTGCAGAATCAGAACGCCCAATGCCTTATCTGTTAAGTAATCTGAACGAGTGAGTCCAACGGGGTTGTAGCACAATTCAAAAACATCAATCCCTGTGTTTTCCAACGCGGAGATCATCGAACTAGCTGCGCAGGTATATACGACACCCGGAGTAGTTTGGAAAGGTGCTTTTAAAGAGTATCGACCCTTAGTACCAACCGGTGGTGTTAAATAGGCCATTGCAAAATACTCTGGAATGGTTAATGGTCATTTTATTGTACACCATAGTACGATTAATCGGGGGATTGATTAGCCGTAAAGGAAATGATTTTCTGTCCCCGATAATAGATACTCGCATCAGTTGCCTTCACCCGGAAGTTAGGGTGATTGTTACCACCGGTGTATCGAATGTAGTTACCATCAAGCCAAACATTCCTCCAATTAAATGGATGCTGTGTTTTCTTCTCCAGAAAGATGTAGAATTGTTCATCGGTTGTGAATGCCTGCATTGTAGCTTGTTCTACCGGAGTAAACACAATACCACGTAACAATGTACTAAGATCAGTTCGGTCATAAAAGAAAGTAAACCGATTATCAGCTCCACCTTTTTGAACAACAACGCATGCTTGATATGGATGCAAACGATCTTCAGCTGGAACAATAGAAATAATAGAACTGTTTGCTTTAGTTAAATCCAAAGCTGGATAACTTCGTGCAATCGCTTGGTAGATACCATTCTCAGGATCATTCGTTCCTGGTAGGTGGTCAGCAAAGCTAATTTGAATTCTGCGTGGCATATAGCCTCCTACAGTTTATAAAAGGAGATCCGAAGATCTCCTCTGTTTATACCAGTTCTTTAAGACTGTGTTTGGTTACAACCATGTAGTTTACGTTCTTGTAATATGCACTTGCATAAATGACATTATTACGTGTCATCCGAGCGAGACCACGTGGTACAGAAGTGTAACGGTCCATGGTTTCCGCTGCGACGATCAAACGAGAGAACAATGCAGACCATTCCCGAGTCGTTGGAGACATCAGGTTAGCCATTGGATCATCGTTACCTACGATCATGTAGTCCGGGAACATCAACGAGAACTTGTTCAAACCACCGCGGTTCTGTGGATTACCAACAACACCAAAAGTCAGCGACTTCCAGATATTAGCACTGGTCTGATAATTATTCGTTACCCACACCGGAGAATACCCAGGACCATTTGCAGTCTTAACAACCAGATCCAACATTTTGGCAGGATCAGAAGTCGGACTGTATTGACCACTGAACAGATCGCGATTAGGAATCGAGAAAATGTCATAGCGCGGAGTAAAGATGAACTCCGTAGTCATGAACAGTTCAGGCAGAATCGCTTCCCAGTCTTCACGAGGATGCGTGCTACCTGCAATCAGTTCTTTAGCAATCTGATCTTTGATGATGTCAGGGTTGTTGCCAGCTTGACCATAAATGATCGCAATCCATTGTGCAGGGTATTTGAAAGTGTTATCCCGTGGGTTAACATAATCAAACGTAAAACCTTGTTGGAAGGTAAACGGATACTGAGCCCGTTTGTTTTGCACTTCTTCCAATTTCTCGTTGACATTATAAGCTTGCAGCAGGGTGCGAACTTCCAATGGATCTTTGAAGAAATCGTCGAATGGAATAATCGGATGAACAATCTCAATAAAGTATTCGTCATACTGTGCCGAGAAAGAAGCATCTGCTAGCCAAACGTTAACTTGGTTTGGTTCACCGGTTGTGATGATTTCGAACTCAACCCATTCGGGCAAGTTGCGGGTGCCGTCATTTAGAATCTGACCAATGCTGAGGTTCTGGATAATCGAACCAAACTCGGCCATAATCAACTGCCGAACTTGAGCAGGATTACCTGTGATTGCCCCGGCGTTAGATTGTGTCAAAAGATACTGACCCAATTTTAGAGTTTGATCACGATACTCTATATTAACACCAACAGGTAATTCGTCCCTAACACTATGGAACGAAATCAGAATGACATCTCGACTTGACGTGTTCGAGAGGACATTTTTATTTTTTGCATAGGTAAGGGAGTCTTCCGAGATTTCCCCAAACGTAGCAACGACGTCCGCAGTGTTATCAACTAAACTGGGGTAGCCGTAGAAGCCTTTCAAATTATACATGTATCGTTCCTCGTAAGTAGCTTGGGAGATGGAACTCCATCTATAAAATCAGGAGTCGTTACTTGCATTAAACACATAGTCGCAGTATAGTGATCTCTCCTGTGGGAGAATCATGGGTTTGTTGTCTGCCACAAGGGCACGAGTATTTTATCGTGCTGGTTAGTGGGTAGACATAGTTTCTTAACTGAATCGAGGTTAATATGTTCAGTTTAACTATGAAAGCCTTACTTCTCGTTTGGCCTTGGCTTAAGCACGCCATCTTCGGAGATCGTCCGATCTTCAGAGTGGTCTGGGAAAACAAACACTTGACTCTTATGGGTGGATTGGTTCTCGTTATGCTGTGTGTTTTTCTAGCACTTTACTCGCAACACACCGCTCTCAAGGCGGAGGCAGTTGTATTGAGGAATCAGTGCGTTGCATTACAGCAGCTCGCGAAGCTCCCACCCATAGTGGAGGAGTGACCCAGCGTTTTGCTAATTCTACGTTTTACTTCACTGAATAATATTCTAGACGTATTGCGTATTATTTTAGTGGAGTCGAAACGATGAGTGATGGAATGGTTTTATATACTGACGGTAGTTTTCGTCAGAATAAGGCAGGATGGGGGGTGCATGGTTATACATATACCAATGTTGCTATGTCCGCTAAATTGCCGCAGAAGCAACAGCCAACCTCAAAAGGGTATGCTGATGTAGATGCAAGTGAAACATGTACTGTCCTGGAATACATTGATGGCTTCGGTCCAGTCACGGACAATCCAACTAACAACACTGCCGAACTGTCGGCGGCAATTAATGGTTTTGAGATTGCCAAACAGCACTCTGTTAAAAACTTGACCATGTGGATGGATTCTGAATACGTACGCAAAGGGTTAACACAGTACGTAAACAAGTGGATTGCGAATGGCTGGACAAAAGTTGACGGTAACCCAGTAGCGAACCGCAATTATTGGGAGCAATTGTTAAACCTGAAAAACGATTATACGAGTGGCGGTAATAAACTGTCTTTACAGTGGATTAAAGGTCACTCGGGCGATCTTGGTAATGACAAGGCAGATGAGAACTCTGTGTTGGGTGGTGGTACTCGTACTGCGAAACCAACTATGCTGGTCTCCGAACCTGGGTCAGTTGAAAAACTCAAGAAGACTGTGGTTAACCCATTGATCCTTGAGAGCCGCCTGTTATGTTCTATCGGCAAGAACGTGAAGCCGTCAGGTTATTACTACATGTATAACCTTGGCCGGATGCACGGCTATGGCGGGAAGCCACGGGATACGAAACTGGATAAGTTGGTTAAGGCCGACTTGTTGTTAGGGCGTCGTATTTCAGAAGCTACACTTGGTGTATTCAAATCGAAAGAACCGGAAGAGTATTTGGATAGTGTTATCCAGATGCATTCAGATCAGTTTGGTGGAGAGATGGATCAGTTGGCTATCATCAACTTGGCAGCCGCCTTTTCCAAAACTGCACGAAACAAAATTGAAACTATGGGTGTTGGTGGTCTACAACAATTCCCTGAGAATAATATCTTAGCCACATCGGATTTTGTTCTCATTAGTAAGACTCTCGAACCACCAAGATTAGCTTATCAAGCTGTGAGTGCTTTCGGCATTTTGCAGCGACAACTAGATGGCTTCTTGGCTGGCAATCCAGGAGAGTCGGTGGATGTGATAGATGTTACTTCAAGTTTCTTTGAAACCATCGAAGGCAAGAAACCGGTTCACCGATTGTTGAAAACTATTACGAGCAGCACGCCCTCCATCGATGTTCCGTTGGAGTATAAAGGACACAAGATCAAAGTTAAGCTGGTTATCGGGATTGATATTCCTTCCCGTAATCAATTAGCTCGGATCGGCGCAGGGGTTGCCACAGTAACGGTATTGATTTCGGCATCGGGACCTAACGCATACACATTCTCGACTGTGTTTAATACGGAAGATGGTTCTGCTATCTTCGCTTCGCCGTATACACAGTTCATCCTACAAAAGAAGCAGGTTACCCATGAAGATTAAAGCAATTTTGCTATCTCCATTTCAGTCCCTCTGGTCCAAGGTTTGGGCCAAAGCTGATCCGGAGTTTAAGAAAACTTGTCTCATGGCTGTGTTGCATGCCAAGTGGAAAAATTGCGGTGAAGATGACATCTGTGAATTGGAGAAATTCAATTCAGAGTTTAAGCTTTGCCCCAATGTTTCGATTCTTCGTTTCCCGACTTTATTCGGGAGAAGTATTTGGAAAGCAATTCCGAATGACCTCAGTGATGAACATCCATCGGATCGGTTTTTTCGAAGGATAGCTTTGCTGACGCCATGCTGGCTCAAATATACTGAAGACACGAAGGCGTACATTGAAGACCTTAAGCAACTCTACGCTTATTGCTCCGAACCGACAAGCCAAACTGCTTGATCAAGCGACATAAGCCCCTCCTACGATGGGAGGGGCGTTATGTTGTATTTTACTTACGCAGCATTGCTTCAGTCGAGGCGATGCAGTTATTCGCTTCAATCAACTTGGTCCAAATGATCGCGTAGTAACTAACTGCTTTACTTACACCTTTAAGTTCTTTGGCAACCATTTCAGCAAACTCGGCCGAAGCACCTGCATCACGACCACCAGACAAACGAGTGATCAAGGCAGCAGCTGTTTGTTCCATACGTTGACAAGCCTTAGCAACCGATTCTGGCGTGTTCTTACCGAACTTGGCAATCAGGGTAAGGATAGCTTCTTCGCAGTCCACAAAGTCTTTCATGGAATGATAGACGTCGCCGAACATTGCAGTAGCGGTGGTGTTATCTTGCGTAGTGACTTTACTCATAGCCGTGGAATAGAGTTCTTTGGTATCTACGGTCAAATCAGCACCGTACAAGTAATCGCCACGATCGCTGCGTTCATCTGGTACGGACAGATAATGACCAAACCGTTTAGTGGTTGGATCAAGTACGTCTTTGATGATATCAAATGAACATTCCGAAGCCTTAGATAAAGCTTTGATGTATTCCGCCATCGTACCTTTCATACCGACAGGTTGGTTTACCAGTTCATCCGTAAACTCGGTGTACTTAAGATCCATGACAACGTAATGCATTTGACGTGGGTTGATTCGTTCCAGTGGATTGAATGTCCAGGTAGTCAATGCATCAAAACCATCCGCCAGTTTCATGATCAAACGGGAACCGTGGTTTGAGAAGAAGCCTTCAACCGAAGGAGATGATCCAACGTTGTCTTCTACGTGGTTGAGAGCGTGCTCCATTCGTTCTTCTGGTGTAAGAGTGTCCAACAGTGGATCTGCGGACTCGAGGGCTACAGTAGCCTCAGATTTGTATTTCTTAAAACGACTCATGTTGGACGACCTCTAGGGGTGTGTTAATAACCTAAACATAAAATTACGTAACAACGCAATCAATTGAAGTTATAACCTTTCATTTAATAGGTGACACAGACATGTTTGGAACAATTAAACGTCCAAGTTTTCGTCCTGCAATTAACATGGGGTGTATGTTTGACATCCCTACTGGTAAGTATGAGAAAGGGTCTCGTGGTGAGATGGTTCTTAACGGTGGCTTGGGTCCACTGACCGGTATTGCTTCACGCCCAAACAACTTTAAAACAGCCATTGCTGTGTTCTTCTTGGCAATGAGCCGTCGTGCTATGCCTCGTAGTTTCTCGCTGACCTACGACACTGAGGGTACCTTGTATCCTGTGGCACGTTTCGGATCAATCAGTACACAGTTCGCTGAACTGGAAAACATTGATTGGGAACACGATGAACAATTTACCTTTACCGACTTGAGTCGTTATTCGGGTGATGAGTTCTTCCATGAATTCCGTGCTGGGGTAGGTGCTAAGGCTTCGAAAGAGAAAGACTATTTAACAACAACTCCATTCGTGGACAAAGATGGCAAACCACAACTTTGCCTGTATCCAACTTCCGCTTTGATCGACAGCTTCTCGAAATTCCAAGTTTCCGAAGTGGACAAGATGTACGAGAAAAACAAAATTGGCGATGGTGGTAACAACACTGATGCAATGACCAACGGTAAAGCTAAGAACCAAATGTTCAACCAGCTTCCACAGGTTTGCGCTAAGACCGGTACTTATGCAGTACTGACTGCTCACGTTGGTGACGTAATCGTCATGGACAAATACGCTATCGATAAACGTAACCTTTCTCACATGAAGAAAGATACTGTTCTGAAAGGCGTATCAGGTGGTTTCTATTCTCTGCCTAACAATGTGTTCTCGATTGAAAAGAACTCTCCGATGTTGAACAAAGACAAAATGCCTTTGTATCCATTGGATAATGCAACTGCAATCGAAGGCGATACCGATCTACGTGAACTGACTATCATGAACCTTCGTGGTAAGAACGGCATGACTGGTCTGCCTTTCACTGTGGTTGTATCGCAGAACGAAGGTGTTCAAGTTGGTCTGACGTATTTCCACCACTGTAAGGAACATGGTTGGGGTATTGGTGGTAACATGATGAACTATCATCTTGCCCTGCTGCCTGACGTTAACCTGTCACGTACTAAGGTCCGTGCTAAACTGCTAAGCGATCCAGTCTTGGTTCGTGCTGCTGAGATCCAATCTGAAATTCTTCAGTTGGTCCAGTTCCAGCGCTGGGATGATGAATACATCTGTGCGCCTGAACAGCTTTATGCTGATCTGAAAGCAATGGGTTACGATTGGGCAGTACTGCTTGATACTCGTAACTATTGGATGTGTCCAGATGATGAGAAAGCTCCAGGGATTAAACCATTCCTGTCTACATTCGATTTGCTGCGCATGCGTAAGTCGGAATACGTACCATTCTGGTTCACCAAAGAACAACGTGCGGCGTTGAAACCTTTGGATCTGGTACAAGCTAAAGCAGCATAAAGAGTAAACTCCATGGACCTGTATACGTATCAACTCGAGAAAACGAATTGTGTATGGGCCATGGGGATTCCTTACATCGATTCAACTGTTAAGTCAGGACACCCCTTATTAGCTCCTACTTGGGATATTGTAATGGGTGTCAAATCGGGAAAGTTATCTCCTGATCAATATAACGAAGTCTACTGGGCAATCATGCGGGAACGTTATCATCATTGTCCCGAATTTTTCGATTGGATCATTAGTCACAAGAGTTTTGCATTCGGGTGTTATTGTCAGCCCGGTAAATTTTGTCATCGTCATGAACTAGTTAAGTTCTTCTCAGAAATCACAGAGGTAAAATACTGTGGTGAAATAACAAGGTAATCGAGATGGATAACCAATACTGCATCAAAGAGGCGTTATTCCAACGTCTCAAATTTATCGACACAGAACTAGCTGAGGACTTGCATCGTCGGATGCCTGAGGTTAAGACCGTTACAGAACTGAATACTTTCTTTCATCAGTTCTTGGCCTTGTACCAGGAGAACACGTTCCAGCTCCGTGAGGCTCTCAGAGACACGGACTTTATTACTTGGTACATTTTCTTCAATGCGCACATTGTACCGTTCCTGGTACATCACAGGCTGCCTCCGATGACGAATACGAAGGTTGATGCAACGTATCACGATAATCTGGTACAGGCTGCTCAAAGTTTGGCTACGTCTGTTGGTTGATGGTATAGACATCCTCAAGAGGTTTAAACCATGGCTACAAACAAGTTAGGGAATCGGACAGGTGCTGAAAAGGAACTACTCTATTTGGTGGACCTTTTCATCCCCGGTTCAGATAACAAGAAGATTTACGAAGAACACATTGCACAATTATCAGATGTTGAATTCGATGAGTGGATGACCGCTCTAGAAGACGAGTCTGAGATTCTTGCAATTATGGCACCAAACTTTGGTAAGCAAAATCCAACGATTGCGCAGGCTTACGTTGTCGCTGATGTTTTGGGTTATGAGCTATTCCAACGGCTGAAGCTTACTGATCAGAACACGGGTCAAGTATATTTGACAGCAAATAAACACTTGTGTGGTTTGGCCCCATTGCGTCGTCAGATTCAGATGCTGGAAGAGAAACGTTCTATTCCTTCTTCAAGTAGTACGGTTGATGAACGTTCGGGTCAAGCGGCAGGTGGTGCTAAGGCTTCTCGTATGTCTGGTCCTGAGTTGCAAGTTAACGCATCGAAAGGCTTGCGCAGTATGTTGATCGAACTGATCAAGTTCCGTGCAGGTGACGCGATTTCTTATAACGCAATGAACCGTTCTATTTTGGAAACCGGTGAAGCCAGTTTGAACTCCATCATGGCTGATAACCCAGGTATGGTGAAAGCCAACAAAACGCTTTCTATTTACTTAACCGGTTGCCAACTCGGAACCAACTTAGCAAAAGGCTGATGTATGTCTTCCACACATGAAATAATTCGAGAGGCTGTAGTCGAAGCTTTTAATGAAATGCTCATTGGTTCTCCAGCTGCGGCTTCGGTGGAACTTTATAATTTCATTAGTGATTTTCGAAATACCTTTCGTTATTACCAGACCAACAACATCCGTGTTAAAGAAGAAGTTTGGTTGAGTCTACGCAAGAACAACACCATGCTTCACAGCTTCATGGGTGCAGCTACTGTATTTGGCCTGATGACATATGACCATTCGAAAGAAGTTCATGCTGCTCTGGCTGCATCCTTAAGAGTGTTTTCAGGAGCCTCTGAAATTGTAATTGATGAAGAACTTTCTAAGTGTCCTGAACCTACCCTGCATTATGTCAACCTCCAAGAAAACCTTTGGTATCAATTCTTGGTGGCTGCCAGTTTTAACCTAAGGGCTCTGACCGTACCTACTGCGCCTAAAGGAAAGCGCCCGCAAGAGAAGGCACCTTAAATGAAAAGACGCATTCTAGTTGATCTTGACACTTTGTTGGATACTCGAATTGCGACCATCTCCCGTATCAGTCCTGAAATTGCGGCAGAAGTATTGCTTAATCCAGAATACTTTTCTCGTGATTTCAATGATTGGCATTTTATCACTAAAGGTAAAGTGACTAACGAACAGTTTAACGAAATGTATGCTGCTCGTGGCGGTGAGAATACCGCAGCCACAATCAATGCTGCGTTTGAATCTGGAATGTCTCCTATTCTACTTCGTATCTTTACTGAACATGCTTTGTTAGAGCGTGACGGTATGATTGAAGATGGTGACAGTGCTGCGTTATCGATTAACGTGTATCCTTATGTCTTAGATTTTGACACAGAGGAAATGTTGATCCAGATTATGCAGGAGCGCTATGGTGAAAACGTTGATGTTGAATTGGTCAATGACAGTCTTGAAGACTTAACCCCTGAAGTTATGAAAGCGTGTTTTGCTGCATACATTTCTTATCACTTCTGGGATTGGCTGCCGATTCATTATCCAGCTTTGTTGACAAACCCTCTTCCTTTCATCAATGTCATTGGACCGATCTTATTTGAGAAAGATCCACATGAGTTGACAGCACAAGAAAGGGAACGAGAATTCACAACAATGCGGTTGATCAATACTGAATACATCGATATTCAATATGTCAGTTGTAAGTACTTCAGTATCTTCCGCCCGCATTAACGAAATAAATGAGAGCCCGCAAAGGCTCTCATTATGCCGTCTAAGGCGTTTGTATGGTAAAGCTAAGCATCGGGGTGACTCGATTAAGGAATAAGCTCATCAAGCATTGCAGGCAGGTCCGCTGCAAACTTGACATCCAAAACAAACTGATTGTACGTAGCAACCTTGTTTTCTACATCAGCATGGATTGAGAAAGCTTTATCCGCAAGATCGATCGCTTCTTGTGGAGTCAACTGTACAGTCTTGTATTGAGTTGCCAATTGCAAAGAGAACTTAGCATCTGGATTACTATCCAAAGCTTCTTTTGCCCGAACTCGAATATCAGCCAAAGTGACGCGATGATCAGTAGTTAGGCCAACTCGGAATTCGCCTTCGGTAAAGGTGTGCAAGAAACCTTTAATGTAAGCGGAATCGCGGCGCCCATAAGAGTCTTGATAGAAATCCATTTTACGATAGACCAATTGATCCCACAGCTCTTCCGCTGTAAACGAACGGGACTTCCATGTTTGATACCAATAACCGTCATCACGTTTCTCAGGATCACCCAATACAGTAATATCGGCAACGGGTGGTGGAACGGTGAATACAACATCGTAACCAAAGTTTCGAATAACTTCAAGATTGCAACGTGGCGGAATATAGATACCGGCCTTGCGGTCACGGAATTGATCGAATGAAACTGGGTACTCAAGGTCATCCAGTTTAATGAGGTAATCACCCGATGTTACGTAGATGATTTCAGGAGTAACAACAATAGCTTCGTTTGGCATGAGGATGTCCTTTGGGTGTTTTGAATAAGTCGATTATTTGACCATATACAATTACGAGTACGGAGCAACATAAAACCCACCCTCGTTAGAAGGTGGGTTGGTTTACGTTTATACTTGACCGATTGTGGTACTACCTTGTGCAGCCATCCAAACTTTACCAGTCCAAGCCAAAGTAATGATGGTGCAGTCTTTATCGGTGGAAGCCCATTCTGGAGCTACATCTTTGTTCCAGTGAACTTTTGCACCAGTAAAGGTTACAGGTGTAGAACCGTAGACGTACAGCACTAGTGTAACAGTGCGTCCGACAACCGGATAAGCGTTGATTGCAATAGTACGGGCACCAGCAGCAGCTGGGATTTCCATACATTGATCGACTGCCGAATTGATAGTGATGCTAGCACCACCTGTCTTCGTAGCCAATGCCAGATCGTAACGATCGAAGGATACCCAAGCACCACCTTTCTGAACGTAAGTCTTGCCGTCCGAAGGAGCCGAAGTAGGAACGATGATCTCGATCCATGCTTGACCCTTACGTGCGTAAGTCTTAGCATCATTAGGTGCGTCGCTGATACCAGCCGCTGGGATTACAACTTCAGTCCATGCGCCCGACTTCATACCGTACAGCTTGGCATCAGTAGGGACAACAGGAGCGTTAGTCGAGATAATCCATGCCCCGCCCTTACGAGCGTAAGTGTTGGTGTTGTTTGGAGCGTCAGCCAGACCAGCTGGAACAACGATCTCCGCCCATGCACCACTCACACGGCCGTATTGCTTGCCGTCAGTTGGAGCATCGGCAATACCGGCAGCAGGCACTTCAGTCCAAACGTTATTCAGCAGGCCATACAACTTAGTAGCATCCGCTGGTGCAACTGGAACGTTGGTAGAAATAACCCAAGCACCACCCTTACGGGCATAGGTATTTGCGTTACTAGGTGCATCGGCGATACCGGCAGATGGAATGACTACTTCTTTCCAAGCACCATCTGCACGACCGTACAGTTTGGTATCGGAAGGAGCATCGGCCAATGGAGCAGGGATTACAACCCATGCCTGTCCTTTACGGCCATAGGTGTTGGTGTTGTTTGGCGCATCGGCGATACCAGGAGCTGGGAATACGATCTCAGTCCAAGCCCGGCCTTTCATGCCATACAACTTAGCATCGTCAGGCGATTGCACGACGTAAGTCGAAAGATCAAGTGCTACCCATTCAGTACCTTCGCCGGTTGCAGCTTTCTTCCGAACGTAGTAAACACCATCGGTAGAACCAACGATCTCGTCGATTGGCAATTCAACCCAAGCCCGATTCTGACGAATCATTTTCTTGGCGTAATCGGCTGCGTCTACTTCAGTAACCGAAGGCTGACCCAGTTGGAAATGTTTAATCCAACCACCGGCTTGTTCCGACTTATACCAAATCCATTGATCAGAAGCCAGAGCCCAGTCGCCATACACACCAGTCGAACCAGTTGGTGCGGCACCTACGAGTTCAATCCAAACAGAACCACGTTCGCCTTTAGCACCACGAGGACCGGCATCACCACGATCACCCTTGATGGATTGACCTGGATCACCTTTGTCACCCTTAACACCGGTAACAGCGCCCATGTTAACCCACTTGTTTGTACCGGCATCATTCAGCCAAGTATAAACAACCAGATTAGGTTCGGTACCTACGGCATAGGAATCACCGATCGCAGCACCAGTTGGGAGATCACCAATTGCATCGACACGAGCCAACAGTACAAGACCGACACCGCGTGGACCGATTTCCCCTTGCAGACCCTGTTCACCTTGATCGCCTTTTGGACCACGAAGGTCGAATGGACCGAGGTAAGTACTGGTATCGGATTTGTAGACCCAAAGAGACTTATCTTCAGTGATGAAGTAAGCATCGTTGTTCGCTACACCGGCACCCGTTGGAAGATCAGCAACCGTGGCTACTTCACCTTTAACGTTGATGCCAACACCAGCTTCGCCTTGATCACCCTTCTGACCGACAATGCGACCAATGCTCGACCAAGTAGAACCGTCGTAGTTTACAAAAGCATCACCATCTTTAACGATGTATGCTTTACCAACGTTGGTTTGGTCTGCAACAGGAGCAGGTTGACCTTCTTCGATAACGGCGATAATTTCGAGGGCTTCCCCACGATCACCTTTATCTCCCTTGTCCCCTTTATCACCTTTGATAGATGCACCAGGATCGCCCTTATCCCCTTTCAGGCCGTTAGTACCGTCCTTACCGGCTGGACCACGATAACTACCTTGGTCTTTCCATGCACCACCGATGAACATCCACAGGTGACCGGTATCATCTACCATCCATGCTTCTTGTTCTTTAGCAGTACCAACCGGTGGCAGATCTACTTCAGTAGCAACCAGACCAGAGATTACCAGACCTGGACCGATTGGACCATCCAGACCACGTTCGCCATCATCACCTTTCTCGCCTTGGTCACCCTTGTCCCCTTTCGGACCACGATAGGCACCATTGTCGACGAATTGGCCACCAATGAAAATGAAAAGATGACCGGTATCACGAATCGTGTACGCATCTTGTTCTTTAGCAGTCGGGACCAGTGGAGTCAGGTCAGCAGCAGTTGCAAGCGTACCAGTGATCTTCAGGTTCTCACCTGCGGGACCACGAATACCTTGGTCACCCTTGTCCCCTTTATCACCCTTCAGACCGTTAGTACCTTGTGGACCACGGAATGGACCAAGGTTCATGTAGTCTTGAAGTGAATCAGACCATACCCGAAGGTCGCCAGCTGCAATATACGCTTCAGCGGCTTTACCTGGACGAGGTAATTGTGGATCACCAACAACTTCCGAGATAATTACGAAAGGTTGGGCAGGAGTACCTGGATCACCTTTGTCACCCTTGATGGATGCACCGGGGTCACCTTTGTCGCCTTTATCCCCCTTCTCACCTTGTGGGCCAGTTGGAGTCACTTGTACCCATTCGTTCACACCGTTGGTTTTAATAACACACCACAGTGCACCTTTGTAAGCATAAGAATCGCCTACTTGTTGGGTAGCTGGGTCAGGCAGGTTTGGTGCAGTCCATTTACCCAACAGTACCAGGCCGGTACCATCTGGACCACGCAGACTATTAGAGATCAGCCATGGATCATCTTCGCCTACAAACTCATAAACGTAGATACGGTCGTTAACAAACCAAGCATCACCTTTCTTGTGGCCAGGTTTGTCTTTGACGTCGGCATCGAATTCAGGTTTGGTGAGCGTGTCAATCAGATTCAATGCAACACCGGTTGCACCTTGATCACCCTTAAGCGACAGAATCCAATCAGCTTCATCACCAACAAAGCCCAGTTCAACAGCCAGGGCATAAGCCGACTTACCGACCAACGATGCAAGCCATTGTGCTTCGGTACCAATTGCAGGGTTAGCTGCTTTTGCTACTTCATAAGCTGAAAGACCGTTATCGCCTTTAGCCCCTTTCAGGCTGGCAACCCATTCAACTTCCGTACCTGTGTAACCACCCGCTTTAGCGATTTCATAGGCCGACTTACCTACGAGCGAAGCAAGCCATTCTTGTTCAGTACCGATAGTTGGATCTTTGCGTTTAGCAACTTCATAGGCCGATTCCCCTTCCAGAGATTTCAGCCATTCGTCAACCGTACCGGTAAAACCTTTTTCTACTGCTTCAGCGTAAGCGGATTTACCTGTTACGCCTTGGTCACCTTTGTCACCCTTAACGGAATCGCCCTTGTCACCTTTATCCCCTTTGTCGCCCTTAGGGCCAACAAGGGAGGCAATCCATTCGGCTTCAGTGCCGATGGTTGGATCAAGTTCTTTAGCAATTTGGTAAGCGGTTTTACCTTTGAGAGAAGCCAGCCACTCCGCTTCAGTGCCGATTGCCGGGTTGATTTCTTTTGCGGATTCGTAAGCAGATTTGCCAGCTGCACCGTCTTCACCAACCAGACTTGCGAGCCATGCTGCTTCGGTACCTACGTAACCGAGTTCTACGGCGAGAGCATACGCCGATTTGCCTTCAAGCGATTTAAGCCATTCGGCCTCAGTACCAACGAAACCATTAGCGACCGCAACTTCATAGGCAGAGAGACCTTGATTGTTGCGTACCTGGGAGACGAGGATACGGTAGTTTACATAGGAACCATCGGCTTCGAGTCTAACAACCTCCATAAACTCGTTACCAACGACGGTCGCAAGAGGAGGCATCTGTGTAATCTTGCCTACTTCTGGTTTTGGATCAGCCATTGTAAATATTCCTTGCATTAGAGAGTAAGTGTCACGTGACTTACAAACGTCTCATTGAAATAAGACTCATACTAATAGTGAATATTTACTTGACAGCATAATAGAGCCCCTTACGGGACCCTATTATTTTTGGCTTAACCTTCCAATGGTGATTCCGTAACAGGTGGCGTTGGAGGAATCCAATTACCATCTACATCACGAGTAAAGCCGAGGTGTAGTGTAACGAAATCATGCACCTGTTTAGCAGATACATAATCCTTGGTATTAGTACCCAAGTCGATTGCATCGTCATTAGCCCGAACAGGTACTTCACGCTCATCAGAAACAGCATCGTACTTATCGCCAGACTTAGCGTAAAGAACTTTGGTAGCTGCAACAAACACAAACGCAGGAGTATCGGCAGTAGCTTCCGCAGGTACTTCTGCTTTGGTACCAACTACGGTGAGAACGTTTGGATTCTTCCAAACGCCATGACCCAGGGCATCAACAGTCAGAACTTTACCTACGTTCAATGGATCGATTTGATACAACGCACTCAGAGCCAAAGCCCATTCTGCTTCCGTACCACTAAACAGACCATGTAAAACAGCGATTTCATATGCGGACTTGCCAATCAGTGTTTTCAACCACTGTGGTTCTGTCCCAATGAAACCGTTAATAACAGCAACATCGTAAGCCGATGCACCGGTGCGCAGTTTACTAGCGGCAACTTTGTAGTTCTTAAAAGAACCATCTGGCAACTTAGCAACAACTTCAACGAACTCATCCCCTACGAGGGTTTGCAGCAACTGGAAACCAGACAACATTGCCGGGTTAACGAGCGGATCTTCAATAGCCATCTTTCATCCCCTTAGGAAAGTTTGTTGTATTCTTTTTCGAATTTGGCACTGTATTCGTCAATAGCACCTGGTCCATTATACCAACGTGCAAATGACTTCCAATCTTTCTCACGGAGTGCCTTAAGAATCGAAGGCTGTGAACGGATGAATCGAACGAAAGCGTTCAACTGTCCTTTCTCACCGCTAGAGAAATCTTGTACCATCTCTTGGACATTGGAATAGCCAAGCAATTTCCAATGCATTCCCATGATCTGGTAAGCACCCCAGGAACACGCTTCAAGAGCAGAACTCTCATCAATTCGTTTAGCAATTGCCAGACGATCGTATTCTTGTTCATTCCCTTTATAGCCGCCGCGTTCTGCATTGACGATATTCGGGAACTGTGTTTCGTAAGGAACAGGATTGATTCCTTTGGCTAGAAGCTGGCGCCGCATAATGTGCCGTTCAAACAGAATCGTTGGACGACCATCTGGTAGGAAACCACCTTTTGGAGATTCAACTTTATTAACTGCTTTCAGTGCATTAACATCCACATTTAAGGATGTAGCTGCTGCAACCAAATCCGCTTCAGTAATCTTACCGGCAGATGGAGCAGGCTGTTGAACGGCAAGCGCTGTCCAAGTATCCTTACCCACAACGCCATCCGCATCCAAACCTTTAGACTTCTGGAAAGCAACCACCGCATCAAAGGTATTCTTACCAAAGTTGCCGTCATTGCCGATTGCGTAACCCTGGGCGATTAAAAGATTTTGCAATACTTTTACATCGTCGCTGATTGTTCCTTTTCGCAAAACTGGATTTGGCATAATCGATACTCCTGATTAATGTTCGAGTTCGCGAACAGTACCGTTCTCGTTATAACGAAGGGCGCTGGTTTCCAACAGGCGTGCAAATGGAGTTACGTCCAATACATCCAGCAGGAGTTTAGCCTCACCGAAATACACATAACTACCGGTAAGGGCAGAGAAGGTATATGGGAAAGGATTCACGTCACCAACGTCAATGACAGTAGTCGAAAAACTAACATCGTCTTGACCTAGTTTCATGTTTCTTGCACGGTTGACTTCGTACGCCACAGAAGCAGGCGATGGACGACCGAGCATATGGAAGATGGAACCATCCCCAATAACCCGACGAAAATCAAGTCGACGGTATACATACCATTTTTTCCGACTCGTACGTTTGTCGACCATTTCAATAAATGTTCGACCTGGCTCGGTAGCAGTTGGTGAGAAGAACATATCTTCGAACGTGACGTTATCCGGCGTAACCGTTGGGTCTTCTGTTCGACGAAGGAGTTCTACCAATGCTTCACGGGGGGCCATGTCGTATGGAAAACGATCGTTCATGCTAATCCCTCTATTAACGTGGCTTAAAATTTAGGTAACCCACATAGCATTATAAAGTCCTCCCCATCTGGAGAGGACAGTATAGTTTTACATAGGCGATGCAGGAGGTGCCACGGTTGCTGATTGTTGCTGAATTATACCAAATATCCCATCGACAATGTGCATCATTAGATTCACAAAATCTTGGGTCAATGGTTTCTCAGAACTAAGTTCCATGACAACAGCAATAACAAACACTACAACGATTGCAGCAATACAAGACAGCAAAACAGTTGGGTAATTAGTCTTATTTTCGTCCGTCGAACTATTACCAAACTCTTTTGTTAACACTGTTGATTGCTTTGTCATATCGGATATCCGATAGACTCGATTCAGAATCACGTCCCCTGGAGTAGATAGATTGATTACTTCATCTCCCTGCGTATCTAAAATGCTATTCAGATACGTACGAATCAATTTACCTTGCTTACTCTTAATCAGTGGTTCCGATCCAAGATTAATTAGCGCTTCTTCTAGGGACATTATTGTTCTCCAGTGATTTCTGTAATTCGTCCCACTTCCAGAGTTTATCTATTTGCTTATTGCAAACTTCTAATTCATTCGTACGAACGTACCCAAAGTCCGTCATGAGCAAGAACCGTGCTTTCCATACATCGGTGACCCCTTTGCTTTTGTAACGCTCTAAAGCGTTCTCAACGGCCTCTGGGGTAGGACTATCACTTACTGGGCACTTTGTTTTCAACAAGACCGGTACAGGATGGTGCTCGATCACCACTTCGGGCTTTACAGGTGGCGAGCTGCAACCCGTCAATAAGCTTACGTAGAGCAACATCAGGAGGAGTGTAAGCACTGACAGGCGGTGTTTTTTGAGCACTGCCTTTAGGTGTGTTAGTTGGGAACTGAACCACAGGTGCAGTCGAATCCAACCCAGAGTTAAAGTATTCATTAAAGGTCTCTTTCCGAATAACTTCGTTTGTACTTTGTGTATCTGCCCGCTCCCCAACCAGTTCTTCACTCACCGTGTTATCGATCTTAGTTCTTTTCTTAAGGTCTTCTACGGTTTGTTTGAGTGTCCCGTTTTCCGTGGTGAGTTCACCATTGGCTTTAACAGTAGCTCGATAGTCGGTCACGAACGAATACACCCCAATACCCAGAGCTGTGACGAGTGCAAACAACGCAACCCACAGATACGGCTTTAGACCGCTTAGTGTAAACATCATTGTTTCCTCAAATAACTTCAGTCAGATAATACCGACCAATTGCTACGGCATCGACACTGTGTTCATCTAAGTCCTCTAGATCAACCCACCATTCCAAATCAGAACAAGCTCGAATAGCATTACGGACATCTTCTTTGTCAGTACCTTTAACTCTTTTCATACCTGCGCTGATCTTAACCGTAGTCGGATCAACGAGATATAAAGGAATAAAAGGATCGTATTCAAATAAGGCTGAACGTACAGCAGCAACACATTCCACCAGAGCAGAGAAGCTATTAGCAAATCGACCCAAGTAGTTTGATTCAACAATAACCGCATTAGGACGGATTGTTCGAATCATGTTCAAAACGGTATCCCTGAGGATCATCAACCTGACTTGACGCGATCCATGTAGATCTGCGAAAGCTGTGTATCCTGGATGGGTGTCCTTAAGATGTTCGGTAAATGCATTCCGAACGACTGTCTTGGTTCCATCCAGTTTACTATCTAACACCGCGATGCCAAGGTGTGACGATCCTGGGTCAAAGGCTAACACCGTAAAAGGTGCAGTCGAATCTTCAGGCATCGTCAGCATGTTAAGTCCTTGGAGCAAACTTCGCTACGTTAAGAGCTTTGTCACCCAACATTGGTTCTACACCACCAACATCGAAAGTGAGTGTCAGACCACGAGAGTTGTAACCAATCGGGTGGTTTGTAGCGACGTGTACGTTGATCTGGCAAGCGCCAAGTTCGTCGTACTGGAATGTACCACCACTAGACTGACCATCGTTACGCGTCAATACAGCAGTGCACAGACCAATCTCCGAGATAACCGGAGAGTTCAACGAACCCGTACGGATACGGTGAGCATTGGTAATCTCTTGCACAACCCAAGCATTCAGTTTAACGGTTACGATTGCCGAAGCAGAGATCGTTTGGTTAGAACCGACTACCGTACCGTTGTTAGAAACAACCGGTGGTTTAGGGTTAAGATCTTCTGCGGTTGGAATGTAAGGCTTAACTGTCACTTCCCCATCAATCACAGTAATTTCTTGAAGTTCGGGAACAACAGTCGAGACATCGTACACCATGGCGTAATAAACTTCATGCTGGACGTTCTGGAAAGTTTCAATCCGACGCAAGCCAAACATTGCACGTTGAGCAGCATTCAATGGATCGGTCAATGGACGAGCCACGAAAGGAATGTGGTTATACAGACCCATGTGGTTCGTACGGTGGCGACGGTTAACAGTTTCATCGGAACCATCATCTGCTTTCACAGTGTAGTGTCCCATGTTACCGATTACCATGTACCGCATTGGTGGCATTACACCAGCAGCAGGTTTATAACCATTCATGATCCCAAACTTTTCGTTTAGGGTTGTGTGGTTAATAACATCGAACCGAAGGCCGAGAGTTTTTACGGTCGCCAGATACGAACCTGCATAAGTTCGAGTGACGTTGATAATTTGTTGGTCAATAGCTGACATCGTGGCAATTCCTTAGGAGTGAAAGCAAAAGTTTTAGTACCGTTGTATAATTGGGTATTCAAGTCAAATGATTGTTACCCATAAGGAACTTGTTCAGGTGCAACTAGGTTAAGGCTCCAATCACCAATCTGCCCCGTCGCTTTAACACGGGTCAAGAAACGACACATAGCAACTTGTCGCCAAGCGTTCACGGTGACGTATGAATGCCCGATAGCTTGTGTACCAATTGGGTATTTGGAAGCGTCAGCAAAAACTTGCAGCGCCTGATGTACGGGACCCATGTCCAACCCACTTAAGCCGCCAAAATAAACCATCTTTGGACGTGGATTTTCTGGACCATACGCGTTTGGAATCAGATCGTTATCGATGTGACGGAAAGTATTGTTACCCACCAACACATAATCGTTCGAACCAATACCTGGACCACTTCCCAATAGGGTCATTGGGAATCGACCGGATGTAATGTTACTCGCAGGCAAGTTCCATCGAGCGGAGTTCCACATATCCGTACCATCACGACCACCCACCAGCACGGTACTTTTTGCGATTGCATTAATTCGCAAGCGATTAGCGAACATTGCATCAACCTGGGTTTTCAATGGAATACCGAGTTGATCAGCTGTCGTACCATGTGGGTTATTAAGATCTTGTACATGAGCCCGCAATGAATCTAAAGTGGTTTGCAACTGCAAGAACACACCACCAATCGGCAAATATGTATTTGCATTATTAGGGGTCATGATCTGGGCATCATTTGCAATAGGCCAGTTGTTAAGTTGATTCAGACCTACTTTAACTTTGTCCGTACGATGCGGGTTGTTAGCGTCATTGATGTGGGCACTGATTTGACGATAGTATTCATCAACCAGTCCGTTAGCATCAGTGATATAACTTTTCCAGTATTCGCCTGCTTCTTCGATGGCTGTACTATTCCCTAGTGGAATTACATCTGCCACACGGTTCAGTTCAGTTACGATGTAGTCACAACCATACAACTGCCAATATTCATCTTCATGAGGTAATGGCACGTATGCTTCTGGCTTACCGATGATGTCTTCAAATTTGAAATGCAGTTCATCAAGAGCCAGCTTGTCCATTACCGCTTTCAGTTCATCAACATCTGGACTGAAGAATCCACCAACATACTGCAAGTCCGCATAAACTGGTTGCTTTACATTAGGGTCAGTAATGACAACCAGAGCCATAATTTCTTTACCCGTCATACGAGACAGAATATCGTAATGATAGGTTGTTACGTAATGCACGTCCGGATACAATGGTTGGCCATTCGCATCGCGGAGCTTAAACGATTCCGTATAGAACCCACCGTGCTTTGGTACAAATACACGGTTTTGACGACCAGGGATTTGTACCAACGGATGCGGTTCATTTACGATCTTGTTTGCAGGCGAGGTGCCTTTCAAATCAAGATTAAAGAATTTTACTTCCGCCATGTTATTCTCCAGCGTTATAGGTCCAGTCATTGGCATTACGATTAGCAAACTGACGCCGAACTACCAACTGACCGTAAACCGGTGTCCAACGGGGTTTAATCCACCATTGACGCCACATGTTCATAACTACGATTGTTCCAATTGGGTAAAGCGCAGGATCATTGTAGGCCGTGTTAACTTGTTGGAGCGTGGCGGCTACGTTAGATTCTGAGTAAAGCTTATCCCAATAACCCAAAGGAGCATAAGTCTCAAAATAACAGTTAACTGGTTTCGGAGCAGTCGATGCTTCGATCCTTTGTTTAATGTTAACCCATTGACCATTGCCAGTTAGCATCCAACCACGATCAGCTGAGCCCGTGGCATAACGCGCCTGATCCAAAACTCCGGAAGTGATGTTACCGACGTCGTTATTCAAACGAATGTTGGCATACATTGATGCCCATGTTTGATCAAGCCATGTTGCAGCATAGTTAACTGTAGTTCCACGATCGTAGTAGTTATTCAACAACATCTGTGTTTCTTGGATCGTGTATGCCAACAACTGACCTGCATTCAACTGGTGCGGGTTATTCGTATTGTTAACATGGTTTGCAAAGATCGGAGTGAAGTTGGATTCAATTGCCAATCGTACCGACCATGGTGTTGCATAAGCATAGCGTACCGTTGAATTAGCCTGACGGGCTTCTGCTTCAGTAGCGACTGGTAAGTTGGCCACTTGATCCAAACCAATTTGGACCGCACGCACTCGGTGTGGGTCGTTCTTATTATTGATGTGGTCAGTAACCAATTTGTCACCTTGGTCTTTTCGATCAGAAACAATCTTCAGAGCCATTTTGAAATCTTCTAATACGTCATCAAAAGAATTCTCACTACGGGCAACAATCGACTTTGTCATTCGAATCAATTGAGCAGTACGTGGAGTAAACCCATACAGATCCCAAAGAGCATGCATGTGACCGTTAACCCGGAAAGCATCTGGACGATTCAAGATGTTAACGTAATGGACTTTACGTGTGTTATTCAGCAAACCACGCGCTAACTCAACGATAGAGTAAGCCATATTGCGATAAACCCCGCCCACCATATTAGCATCTACGTAAACCTTTGGATGTACCCGTGGGTTTTTGATGACAATCAATGCGGTTGCAGTAAGTCCTGTGTCTTGAATAATCTCAGGATGAACACAAGTGCACTGGTAGTCGATGTCAGGAATTAGTTCATAACCCCGTTCATCGACAATCATCATGTCGTCTGGATAGAAGTAACCCTTATCCATAGCGAACGTACGGAAAGGGAGATCCTGTTGTAACGAGAGATCATGGAACTCTCTTTTAGTGCGATTGCTTGGATCTTTCCCTGTGTCATCATAGGGAAGATCATGGAGTAATGGGTTCATACCAAGTCCTTCAATTAATAACCGCCAACGTTGTGATACCAGCCGGTCAAGGTGCGTCGGAAACAGATGCAGAAACGGAATGCGTTCAATAACCCAGACCAATACAAGTTTTGTGTTCGATAGGTGAACACCATGGTGCCTGGTCCATATTTGTTAAGGTCGCCATAAGCATTATTCACTAGGGTCTGAAGTTGCGTTTGATTGCGAATATCACCGAAGTCATGGTTAATGATTACCCCAGGACGAATCGGGTTAAATTCCGCATACAAATCCGACCAGTTACCCCATGAACGATCACCCAATAACACGGTCATGTTGTTCGTTGTACCAAAACCCAATCGAGCAGGAGCCATTTGACCAATATTAAAGGCAGTGGTAGGAAGATTAGATCTTGCTGAGGTCAATAGTTGATCAAATGTAAAAGGCGTTCCGTTATCCATCAGATAATTCGAATTCACGACTTGTTCATCGGTGAAATATTTACCGTCTACGTAACCTTGAACCACAGCTGTTTCCCATGCACCAACTTGTGCAGGCGTTTCACCATGTGCTCGGTTGTGCTTGAGATTGATGTGTCCGGCTAATGGAGTTTCAGCAAAGGTGTTCAATGAAGCAAAACCCAATTGTGGGGTCATGTAGTGTTCGTTAGAGACACCTTGACGCGCAATGGCTCCGGTAGCTACTGGATAGTTCTGCACTTGTCCAAGGCCCACAGATTCTTTTGTATCGCCATGTGGGTTGGCTTGATCTTGTACGTGATTCGTTAGCAGTGTATTAAAGGAACCTGCAAATTGGTTGTACAGTTCTTCAACCTTATTGTGGTAATCCTCTTCGGAGGCTGGGTTACCAATCGTAATTGCTTTTGCAATGTTTTCGATTTCCAAAGTGTAAGGCTGAAATGTATCAAGCCCCCAACGTCTTTGTTCCAACTCACCGGCCGCCCATCTAGGTTCTGAACCCGCGTAATCTAAACGCAGTGGAACATAACCTGCTGGTCGAGTATGATAGAACGCAATGTATTCATCGATAACTGTAAAACTGAAGGCGTAGTTATCACCTACCATTTGTGCAGTTACATACACCACTTGATTGAGGTAAGCTGGGTTAATAAACACGATTGCACTAGCAATGAGCAAACCCAACTTGTCGGATAAAGTTTTGTGTTGATATGTTACAATGTAATCTTTGTCAAAAGCTAAGAGATTATAGTCTTTGTCATAGACTTTCAAACCCTTCAAATAAAAACCACCATCGTCCAGAGTAATGATGCCGTAAGGCAAACCGGTATATTCTAGTACGAGTTTCTTCTCACCGCTGACGTTGTTCGTCGGATTGATACCGGTTGGGTCATAGGGCAACGTCACATAAGGCTGGGCCATGTGGATAACTCCTCAATTAAAAACATAAGAGAGAATCACGACATTTATAAGTGCCGTGATTCCCCCTATGGATTATAGCTTGTCAGCAGCATCGCCAAAGCATTTAGCGATAGGACCGTAGACATTGTCTTCCGCCCAGGCGTTCGTTCTTGCTGGTGACATTAGGGTTGTGTTACTAACCGCATCTCGTGCCTCTTGATCTGTCGCTAGTCCGATGTTAGGGACGTTCTCCAGATCGAGGTCTTTTGCAGTTGTTTTGTGGGGGTTACCGATTGCACCCGTGTGAGCATTCAATCGTTGAATGATAATATCCAACTTGCCTTTCAGGGTGGTGAAGGTTTGTAGCGTTTGTTGCTTCACCTGTTCTAAAGCAGGTCTCCATTGTCCGGCCACTATGTGATGCTCCGATGTTTAAACAACAATGCGTTATCTGGCGAGTTACCCCAGAACTGTACGTTGTTGTTTGAGTTGATGGTCACCGTGAATTTATATCCGGCGGCTACTTCGATGAAAGGACCCGACTTTACACTAAGGTTTTGTTGACCCTTACTGTTGTCACCAAAGAAATAGGCGGTGCCTTCTGGAATCAAGGTTGGCGGAGTATTTGGATCTGGTGCAGGGTTAAACCCAGTAGACACCAAAATGCTGAAATGGTCATAAGTACCGGAGATCGACAGAACTTTGTCCAATTGATTGATTGGTACAGATACCCCAGTGGAGGCATTCTTCACACTTTGCAATGGAAGTTCAACCAAGTCAAACGTAGGAAGTCGAACGATCTGATAAAGGTAAACCAAGTGAGCCGCTGTTAGGAACATGACATATTCGTCACCAATTCTAACGTCAGTAATCGGAGAGCCTTTAGCATTAATAGATGCCATCACGACTCTTGCTTTAGTTACCCAATTAGAATCCCCGTGAGGAATAAACTCATTGTTCCTAACATGAGCAACAGCGAGTTCACCATCAAACCGGTGTTCATTACCAATCCAAATATCACGTGGAGTATCATCAACATTATAGATCTTAGCGATCCCCGTACTTGAGTAACGGTAAATTGATGTATCTTCCATTTGAATCCAAACTGCACTTTTACTTGCCCAGATTTTCTTCACCCCATTTGTTGCAACATGACCGGTAACTCCATAACCAGCTGGTGTTGGAATTGCTCCCGAACCAAATGCAACAATAGCGCCATTATCATCAGCATAGTAACCTGCGTTCTCCAACTGTACCCAACGACCTGCTGCATCTGACAGATGAGCTGGGAATTGAGTGATATCTGAAGACGTTACCAACACCGCATCATCGTTACCATTACCTACTGAATACATACTGAATGCCGAACGGGCAGTATATGCTTTCAATTGCAGGGCAATGGCTTCGTCAGCCGATGTTACAGGATCAAGCGGGTTTACTTGACTGATCACCTGCTCGCCTTGTGCCAAAGCCAGAGTCAAGCCATCGCAAAGCTCTTTCAAGTCGTCAAACGATGGCAGACTTGCCCGCCATTCTGTTTCATCCTTACCGTTAAAACGAGGCGTATCTGTTGCCGATACGTTCTTCAACAAGTCAGTTGTTTCTTGCTTGGTAAAGGCACCACCACCAGCCAAATTACCAGGTGTAGTTTGGTGTGGGTTGTTATGATCATTGATGTGGGCATTAAGCCGGTTAATCAATTCATCAATACGACCACCATCCGAATTCTTAGCCATCAACAGACCCGTGGTATACGGGGTCATGAAAGCTGCGTTATTCGTGATGTCCAAAGCTTGTGTGTCAGTAGCGGCAGGATAGTTAGGAACCTTATCCAGACCAACATGAACTGCTTGAACTTTATGTGGGTTTGCGAAGTCATTCATGTGAGCAAGCAAACGTTTAACCGAATGCTCTTGAATGGCCAGATAAACACCATACGGAGAGATGTACAAATCCGAACGGTTAGCCGCAGTGGCTTCTACGTTCGTTGCCATCGCATAGTTTTGAACTTGTCCCAAGCCCACTTGTGTCGAGTTCGTACGGTGCGGGTTATTGAAGTCACGAAGGTGAGATTCAGTTGTGCCCGAAGCAGTTGCTTCCAATACGTCAGCGATTCGAGTAAGACCTGCCAGAACTTCTTTACTACCAACCAACCCACCATCGATTGGCTGATTATGATCTAGCGAAGGAAAGCTATATGGAAGTACATCAATCGCACCCCATGTACGGATCAATGGGTTGTATTGACGACGACCCAATTCCGCAATAATAGCGGCATCACTAAAGCCCCATACACCACCAATCGTTCGGTATTCAAGTCTGGCGATCGTCTGAAGTGTTCGCTTCATGATTCGGATGGAACCCGCAATCGGACGACCAGTGGACTTCATTGCTTCAATGAAACGGTGGCCAATCTCGTAGTCAGAACCTTCGACTAGAGGAAGTCCAGTAGCTTCGTTGATAATTTTCATTGAGTCTACAAAGAAGGGAGCGGCATTCGGAATGAAGAAATAATAATCCTTCTTCGATCCCGGAGTCACCAGTGTATGTCGTTCATTCTGAACAAGGTTCGCTGGGTTCGTGCCGTATAAGTCTTCTTCGTAAAGCCCTGTCGTAACAGTGCCCATGCGCTGTCCTCCAAACCGCCGGTTGCGGTTATTCACGTTAATGATGTAGGATACCCATAATAAGGTATCGTCCAGAACTTTTAGGCTTTACCGTTATTAATACGGTGAAATAGTTATTCACATAGGATTATTTAATCCCTCGGTCCAACGGAGTTTCCCTATGTACGAGTTAGTACGCTCGCGGTATCGTGTTGATCGTCAAAGTGGGCGTTATAAGGAAGCCGACCTTGCTAATGAACTCGTTACAACGCTCACTCACCAGTTTGGTCAAGTGATCCTTTATATCACTTACCCAGGATCTCCTGTTCCTGAAAATGCTTTGTTCTTTGATAAAGTAGCGCATCAAGTTGCTAACTTGTTACCCACGACTACGGTTAAAGAATGGTTGCAAGGGATTGGAAATCAAACGCTTCCATTTGAAGATACGCTTCCCAATGAGAAAGCGCGGTTTGTTAAATATGGTCATGCCTTACATGCCGGTTATAAGTATCGCCCGGTAGCACGATTCGGCCATGTTGATGACAACATCTCCAACTTTAATAAGCAAGATCTTTTACTAACCCACCCAACACATACACCACAACAAGTGGCTGAAAACTGTCTGGTATCCGTGAATGGTTTCTACCATATTTCTGACTGGGATGAGAATGGAGTTCACACTTACAATGGTAACGAATCGATTCGTCGTTCTAACCGTTCGGAAGTAGGACTCACTAGTTTCGAGAACGTCGGGAAGATTAAGTGTATTCCAATTACGGAAGACATGGTTCTACCACAACGCTCGGGTGCACCTTTGTATGACGCTTGTTACATTAAGATTCCAGAGTCGGTAGATATTACCAATAAAAGTATTCTTGCTGTAATCGGCGGTAACCTACATGTTCAAGGATCGATGTTCAATCGGATTTCAGAAAGAGCATTGCGTGTACATCTGGGTTCAAATGCTTTCTTGGATCAGTACTTCGAAGTCGTTAAGAATTTGAATGTCGATGCAATGGGTCTTGAAATTGACGAAAAAAATAAGTCTCTATTAATTGTTGAACAACTCAAGTCAGATAAGGCCGTAATGGCTTACATGACGTTGAGTCAAAGTTTCTTAGTGATTGTTGATACACCAAGTTTCTTTCATGAGTTCGAGATCCTAGAGTCGTTACGGGCACCTGGTCGTTACATGGGTTATGAGCGGAAGTACTATCCTTTAGTTGGGATGTATGGTCGTCAATTAGAATATCACATCATCCATGAACACGGCCGTTACGTTTACGCTTCTACCCGTTCGGCTAGATATAACTACGATGCTAACACCCGTAACTGGCAAGCTGGTGGTGTTGTAGACAGTGGTTGTTATCCAGCTCATCCATTAATTGAAGGGGATGCATTCCTTCGAGTAATGGGCACTGAGAGTTAGGACAGCATAAGCCCTCCCATCAAGGGAGGGCATTATGTCGTTACGGTTTAACCTCTTCTTCTTCCTCAGGTTCTCCCGGTGTAGCGCTAGCTGCTGCTTCATCCGTGGCAGCCGCCTCAACTGGGTTTGCTGTTGCATCCCCGGTTTCAGCTTCACCCGTTTCTTCACCTGGGATAGTGTCGAAGGAATTAGCGTCCATATCCGGACTGGCTTCATCTGGGGTAGTCGATGTACTATCGGTACCACCAAAGTCTTGGTCCATATCAAAACTATCGCTACCGGTATCACTGAACGACGAATCGGATGTGCCACCACTATCGTCAGTGGAGCCACCAAAATCACCACCCATATCGTCACCAGCACCTTTAATAACCGAATCGAATCGAGTAGCCAATTCTTTCTGGTTCTTAAGGTTGTTGCCCGCCCATTCCATAACTGCATGTGCAACTGTTTTAGTACGCAGGTTGTCGTAGTCCAACATACTGAAGGCCGGTTTATCACCTTCCATTTCGGTCAGTACGTTAAGCTCTGGCAGTACGTTGTTAGACGAAAGCCATTGACGTTGGAAGCCTGCTTTGATCACATGCAATGCTTTCTCGGCAAGACCTGGAACAGCGGTGAAGTCATCTGGGATTAACCCTTCCGAGATATACGCTTCAAGGCCCATGTCCAACAGACGGTTGTAAGAATCAAACGCTTCCGCTTGTTTCTCATGTTGCGTGGTATCTGGCGCAGGAAGACTAACCTCAATCGAATCAATAAACTCGTTGATTACTTGCTCGATCGACATCTCCTTATACACGCCAGTCAAAGCAGCTGCGTTCTTTTGAATGATCACGTTCATGCGATCACGCAAGATAGAACTATACCGTGTAAATGTCTGGAAGAACTTAGACAGATGAGCACAGAAGACTTTCTGTTTCTCTTTAACACGTCGCGACATTACCAAGTCGTTTTGGATAATCGACGTTGCGAAGTCCGGGTTAGACATTGGGTCAACTTTCTCAGGTGGGATACCCATCGATGCGATATGCATACGACGCAAGCGGTCTTGAAGATCCGGGTTACCTGCTTGAACGTTTGTGTTCCAATCATCATACTGAACTTGCATTGCCGAATAAGCTTCGTTACCGTTGGCATCAATAGCGAAGTCATAACCAGAACGTACAAGATAATCCAATGCTTGAGTTGGGTCTGGTGCGGCCAATGGGAAGTTACGGTGAGCCGACTCCATAATCAAACTTTGGGTTTGAGTTACAGATGCATCTGGATCGACGTCATCCGGGTCAAGACGAATGTTAACTCGTTTACGACCTATTGCATTTCGCATACCGCCAACGACGTCAGCCATCAGCAATGTCGAACGCATTGTAGCGACCATCTTACTACGTTGCAACAGGGTTTCACCGATACCGCGATCATCGTAATCGAAAGCAATGTAAGTCACAAGTTCAATAGGGATGAAAACGAGTTGTGTCGCTTTGCCTTTCCAGTTACGGTAAAGCATCATCTCTTTGACTTCTTGTGTCATCCCAACTTCCATATCTTCGTCGTACATGCCATTACGAAGACGGTTGTTGAAGTCGTTCATCATGATGCTGGTATATGTATCCTGAATCTGATTGAGTTCAAATTCATTCGTTGTACCTGTACCACCATGACCCATTGCTTCACGCGTCATGCGAAGAAGTTCGGAGTTAGAATCTTCACCACTGCTCTTTTGGAAAGCCCCTTGCATTTCACCGTAGTAATCTCGATTGGCTTCTTTGGTAACTGGGTTACCATTGATATCGAGAATACCCATGTAGCCTTTGTGATTGTGCGGTTGTCCGGCAGGAAAGAATGGAATCAATGCTTCTACTGGCCATTCAATCGCAAGTGGGTGACCTACTGCTTTACGGTCCATAAACTCAGGAGCGGTGATAACTTGAGTCTGTTCCGAATAACCCCCACGTGTATACAAAGCTGCAATTTCTTGGCTTGTAAACTTATGTGTGGTTTGCGCATGCGTTTCCATCGATGTGGAATACTTAGACAGCTTCTGTGCGATCCGCAGTTTACGAATATGATCAGCAAGCTTTGGTGCACGCAGTAAGCCGATGTTGTCGGATACCGTTACAGTTGTAGATTTGAATCCACCATGCTGAAGAAAGTTAGCCCCGTCTTGAGTGCAGTCGTAGTTCTCCATCGAGACTCGTGACTTACTTGGATCAGGGTGACCCAAAATACCCAGTGGTTCACTACGTTTGTAACTTTCATATACCGATTGGAATTGTTCCATCGATACTTTTCGGTGACCGTTAATCAAACTGTCAAGGTTGTTCTCCGGAATAATAACGAAGATATGCGCACCCTTGCGGAACAAAATCCGGCGGAGCATCAGGTCCAACTGGTTGTTAATCTTATAGTCACGCTTAAAATATTCTTCGACCGGTTCCATGAGGAGCCGACCTATTTCGCTGTCAAACAGAGTTGGATCTGAGGTAAAGGTCAGATCGGTTTCACCCAAGTCTTTTGGTGAAAGGATACTACCAACCAATACAGTTTCAACCAATTCCAAGTCAGACAACAGTTGCATGATTGCATCTGAGTCAGTATGGTTCTGCGAGATTCGACGGGAGATCTTATCTAATGAGTGACGAGCCACGTTAATCGAAGGCTTGTTAACACCATTTGGATTTGCCGGATCAGCTTGCAGTAAATTAAGCAGGGCTTGGAACGGCGTCGCTGGACCACCTTTTTCTAACGGTGGGAGTGCACTATGTTGGTCCTTTGTGTTCCTATTCATAAGTTGCTCCTACTTCCATAAGTGAGAATTAAAATGAGTGATGTATCATTCGAGGTATTTCGGGATGAGGTCATGAGCTTATCGCGATCAGTCGTGGTTAAGTTTAATGATGTCGCTGAACAAATCAATACCTATCTAACTCGGTTCACAGGGTTAGAGGTTGATGAAGATCGTCCTGAAACGTGGAAGTACTACATGCATATGGCAGGTGAGTACCATTCTACGGACGTCATGATGTCAGTTAAATCACTCGATACTTACGAGTGGATCGACTTCACAAAAGACAACCTGTTGTTGCACCGACAGACTGCTCGGGAGTATGCACCAGGTTCTATCTATTACAATAACCTTATTCGGCAATACCCAGATCAGACAAGCTTGATCAATGGGATTCTATATCCAATTGATAAGCAAAAAGCAATTGATTCAAATAATGGGGATATTTTGTATTATGATCCCCAATGGGTGGAGTCAAACGAATTTGCATTTATCCCGGCTTTGCAAGATTGGGTTCAAACCTTTATCTTGCGTTGGTACAACCCTCAGTTCATTGTAATTGATGAGATGTACCTACAGACGTTCTTGGGTCATTTCTATACTCGTATGCCCATGGCAATGATGTTGATCCGTCTACGCTTTGCTAAGACCCCACAGGCCCATAGTTTTCACATCCGTGCATTCTTAGCCAGTCATGGAGCATTGGACGAGTTTATTCCTTACCTGAATAAGAAACAACAGTTGTATCTGTATCGGAACATTCAATACATTCTGCGTAATGCCGGACGTCAAGAAATGTTTGAGGAACTGATTGAAAACATTCTTACTGAACGGAACATTCCTTTGGTAAGCTATGAACTTCAACAGAACACTGAGAAGATGCCAGGTGAGATTTATGGCACGGTTGAGATGATCAAACATGACATCAACTTCCGTACGGTTAGTGAAGATACAAACAAGTCCACCGTTGGATACATCCTTGAACGAGAAGCCGACCTTGCTCGTGACAACCCATTGGTTCAAGCGGATGAAGAAGCAGCTATTGAATTTGATGTTAGCCATGACCAGTTCTCAACACTACCGACTAAGGTCTATGATTCAGCCGTAGTCGATCGTTCGGCTTCTAGCGTCCGTAGTCTAATGTCGGTGTTGTTGAATGAATGGTTGCATCTCTCGAGCGCTGGTAAATATACCGCTTACGTCAACATTCCAAACCCACGTACTGGCGATCTGATGACCGTTACAGTGAAAGATGCTTTCATTATGATGATCTATGGTTGGTCTAAACGTTGGGGCTTTGCTGTTGAGAACATCCCAAGTTGCATTGCTTATGAAGTTATGCGTGATCCGTTACCAACCACTGCTGAACTTCGGGCTCAAGTAGATAAACGTTACGTTCCCAATAACGTCATCACGGCTATCCAAGACTTGATCTCACCGATGCGTAATTACATTTCCACAGAACAGTTCTATTTGGATTGTTCAAGATTTCAAAAGGAATATGTTAAGTGCTGGGAACTCTATAGTTTCCAAGAACATCCCCTTGGCCGTGCACTGTGTGAGAACGTGGTTAAAACGCACTACATCGATCGGCAGTGTAAACTGGCTGAACCCAATACTAAGTTTGATGACCATTTCAATACATCGGGTCTGGAGATTACTGATCTTACAGAAACCGAATACGAACAACTGGTTATTAGTTGCATCAGTATTGCAACGGGTTCTAACTTGTTCCGGGTTATTACCATGGGTGAGATTCAACGCGAGCTATTGCGTTTGATGGGGAAACTGTGTAGTTATCCATTACAGTTCCTAAGGAACGTAAGCTTTACTTCTTTTCACGTTGTAGGGATGGTGGTAGCTCGTGTAGGCGACATTGATGTTGAATATGGCGCTGACTACTGGGTTAACTTACCTTACGTCACAGTGCAGTCTTATCGGACAGAAGGGTTTACAGGGATTCAGATTCCCGACTACGATGTAATGCCAAACATTACACCTTCGTGGCAGGATTATGGGGATTACACCATTCCTACTGATGTACCAATCCGTGAACTGTCTTTGTCTGAAGCGCACTATCGTTTTAATCTCATGGATATCAATGTGGGTAATGTAAGTATGGTTGCTGACAATGAACCTTCTACCACTGGGGATCTGCAAGGTTACCAGAACTCAACTGATCCTAACTGGCCTAAGGTGTAAAAGATGGAACCGGTTCGTTACTACTTAGAGAAAGACCCATGGACGGCATTAGTCTTCATGATTAATGATGTCATGCTGTATCAACTCCAACCGGGTAGTACGACTTTAGTTTCTATGGCATCACTGGGTCCTAAAAAGACCCAGTTTGTTATTGAGACACATCAGTCGACTGACCCAATTAGTTCAATGCCAAAGGTTGAACGATTCGAGTATCAATTCGATCGGCTAGACCTTAGCACATTCTTTAAAAGCAACCCAGTCCTGAACATCTCGTCTGTTCGGGTTCCTTACAGTACACTAGACTTAGTGGATCTTATTAGTGAGGCAACTGGGATTGTGTTTGCTACGGATGATTTCATCCACCGTGATGTAGTGGCCTTCAATGAGGCTAACGACTACATTCTAGAAGCCAATCCGAAATCCTTACGATGGGTTGGGTTCTTACGTTTCCGTTTAACCAACACGCTTAAAATTGATATCAGCACTACTCCTACATTGAACTTGCCTGGAGTGAATGGTTATAGTGATGGAAACCCAACTGGAGAACTTCAGGAAGGTTATTTCTATACAGCTGGTTTTGATTTTACTCCCCATAGGGAATACCTAGGTGGGATTGGAAAGAATCAGTTCTTTGGAGAACCGGCTAAGCTAGCGGCGATCATCCAATCTATTACAGGTTATGTGTTTACTTACGGAACTACGTTGGAACCTAAAAGTCTTACGTGGGAAATCGTGAAAGGTGAACCTAGACATCGAGTTCGTTATAATGGGCCTCCTATAGAGCCGTATACGAACCGTATTGGCTTTAACCGAGTGCTTGTACTCGATCTGTCGTTAACCTACTCTAGAGACGTTGTAGGAACTCTGGTCCTGCATTATAACTGAGGTGACTTATGCTAGTACACGATTTAAAAGTTGCTTTGGTTACAGCTTACAATAACACAATAAAGCCGTCTGTTCCGATGCAAGTTAGTGATGTTGATTTTGTTGATGTAAAGTTAGAGCTAGCAGGGGATACAAATTCCATTGTAACTCTTAGAGCTAAACCAACTTCACTGAATTTTAAAGGCGAGTTTAAAATACGCTATAACCGCGAAAGATTGGATAGGAGGTGTCAAAATGTCCAAGTACCGGGAAAAGCAGTCGACTACGCCAGCAACCACGCCATCATTATGCGTTTACGGGAAGTTTTTGCTTTACCTATCGATATTGATGACATTGGTTTCGCTGGGGTTGTGGCTTCACCTACAATTCAGTTGACTCCTAAAGTGGAAAGCTTGGGGTACTTGTTTAGTTTCCCAGCCGTTATTCCATTCCAAGGATAAAAAAATAAAAGGCATAAGCCCTCTCCACGAAGGAGAGGGCTATATGTCGTTTCACAGTAATGTGAACACAGGTTTATCAAATCCATCGACTTTAACATCGATTTCAATGTCTACAATTAACAAAAGCTTTTGTACTTCTGGATCAGTGTAGTCATACAACGCAACTTCAAATCCAGCTGTATGGTCCGCCATGTGACAGATACCCTTACACAACCGTAAAACAATATCTTCCGTAAAGCTACGTAAGTTTGGTTGCAAGTCTTGGTCAAATACCGTAATACAGCTAACAGTATTATTCAACAACACAAGCGCATAAGGATCAGTAGGTTCCCCCGCTAAGATATACGCCTGTCCTGTTGTTTTGTAGTGAATGATGACAACTTGTTTTATGGTCATGCCGTTACCTGACTTGGTGCACACGAACAGGTTGCAAGAAGTGTGCTGAAATAACCTACGACCGCATGTAACTTAACGGTGTAGGTTTCTTCCGTAAGCTGATTACCGACCGCTGCGTGGATCTTATCAATAAGCTTTTTTGCCAACGGATAGATTTCGGCTACGGGATTACCATCAATTTCAAGTTTACGTTCTTCTTCATTTGCACAAATCGTGGCATACAACTCACCACTTGGATCTTTGACAATAAAGAACTCTCGTTCGCCGTTGTGTATCGTCAGATAATACGCCATTTTGTATCCTCAGAACTGAGCGACGAAATCACCGTCACGATAAGTAACCATGCGGCTAGCACGATCGTAAGTAATGCTGATACCGAGTTTGGCAATTGCCGATTCGATCTCTCGTGTTACCAAACCATCACGACCCACTACTGCACGAATCTGTTGAACCAGTTTGGTATGGTTGATCAACAACCAAGCAGCTTGGAGGGAATGACCATTAACCACTTGCACAGTAGCGACTGGAGAATCTTGCTCGAGTCCCAGTTGTTCATTGGTCAGGCCGCGTTTCGGGCGTTGTTGAACGATTGGATTCTTGCCCAACATGGTTGACATTTTCATACCGAACTTCTTCATGTTGTTCAGATCGATACGCAATGCACAAACATTGTAGTACAAGCCCATACGGGGATCATCTGTGTGCGGCAGGATTACCGAATGGTCTTCCAGTACTGGACGGAACTTTTGCTGGCTGTAAGGATTGAATACCTTAAAGATACCATCCAGTGCCAAATACAGATCACCGGTATCCATGGTTTTGTAGACGATTTTATCATCCACGTTTTCCAGTTTGTAGAGTTCAGCAATGTTCTCTACCGTCACTACATTGTTACGAGTAGCAACCCGCAACAGACATTCCAGTTCGTCATTAACAAACTGAGGTTTACGACGGATAGCTGGACCAACGTCGAAGAAGAAATTAGAGATAAGGCGCTTAATCATTTTCAGATTCCTTTTTAATTAGGTGACCACTATAGTCACCTATTTCAATGTTAGGTTATTTACTAAGAGCTTCAACCGTGAGACGATCTTGTTCTCTTTTATGTTCCATCCGATTTGGATTGTTCATAAAAGCAATATAGCATTCACGAAGGTATTCTTTGGAGTAACAAGTAATACCATCAATTACCACGGTCTTACTTTCTGGTACTTCTTCTGGATGTGCATCGATATCTGGTGTAACGGAATAACTATCTCCAGTCAAACCTTTATGATATTTCAATGGTCCCGCTGTTTGGAGATCTACCCAAGTGATGTGATTCCCCGACATATCAACATCGATATCGCGAGTATCCTCACGAACACCATGCATCACCGCCGCTGCACCATAGCCCACCACAATCGCATTTACAGGAAGATCAAACTTCTGACTGAATGCATTTACTTTCTCAATGATTGCTTGTTTGTTCAACATGATTCAATTTCCTTATACATCTAGGTTGATTATCCTAGATGTAATATAGTCGTTAAACGAGTTAAATTACAATCTTGGGAATGTACTCAAATTGTTCAACCATTTCTAACTTACCAAAGGTTCGAACACTGCAACTGATCATGGGTTCTTTGTCTTCCTTAAAGATCTTATCGAAGTGTTTCTTAAACGAAGGCATTGGAATGATATCAGCAACGACTTTGTCATCAACAACACGCATTCCTTGTAATGCCCCGATTGTTCTTTCTTCACCATTCAATGTCATCTTGACGGTTGTGGTTTTATGTTTCTCCACAAACTCAGTGATTGCTTTACTGTAATCAACGCCATTGTGGGTAAGCGGGATATTAACTTCCATGGAACAACTCCTAAAAAATAAAGGGAATAAATGCCCACCCCCATTACAGGAGCGGGCACCTAGTTTTACTTACTGACTTTCAGCAAGATTGCACGGTCAACCAACAGACCACGGATGATGTCGATATACACACCGTCCAGAGTAATCAAGCGCAGGCGATAAGTCGGCAGCAGTTCTTTCTCTTTGGCACGAGTCCACATGTCCAGAATCAACTTCGACAACACAGGACTCGACTGCGTGCTCAGCAGAACTGGTTCACGGTTGATGTTCTGAGTACTGACGTCAGCCAGAACCCATGGCATTTGGAAGTTGACATAGAAGTCAGTCAGGAAGTAACGTGGTTCAGCACCAGTCGTGTCTTCTTCTTCAAACTGCTCAAGGACACGCAGGGTACGCGCCAGAATGCCTGGAGTAGTTGCAACCAGTTTAGCCGAGATCTCATTACCATATTTCTTGGCAATGTGAGCCACCAGATCAACCACGTCTTCGCAGAACGAATCGATGATTGGTGCGCCGTTTGCAGTTTTGATCGACAGAGAATCACGAACAACATTGCAGACTTCTTTAGTCAGACGCAGATCCAGTTGACGATACGAACGAACCGACAGTTTGCCTTGTTGCAGCATTGCACGCAGATCACCTGCGGCCATACCAAACGAAGTATACTTACCGATTTCATTAATACGTTCAGCTGCTTCCGGAGTCAGAACGATCTCCTCCTGAAACTCAGAAAGGTATTCGTGAGCTGGTACTACATCGGTCTTGCTCAGTGCAAGTTTAGCACGTAGTTCGATCAAGGCGTTACGTTCAATTTCGGTATTGCTACCGCCAGTGAAAGTACCTTCCAGAACCAGAGGGTTAGAAGCTTGAGTATACTTCTTACCTTCTTCGATCTCGGCCATTGGGGTGACAGTTTTCTCATCGATGTCTGCAATTGCATAATCAACAGGAACTACCACACCATTCGGACGTTGAGCTTGACGTTTCAGTTCATCGTCCAATTCGTGACGCAAATAATCCAACATAGGAATCCACTTGATGAAAGTTTCTTTAACAGTACCGTCTGGCCATTTTGCAAGGAAGTAGCAATACTGTTTCGGATCGACGGCTGGACTATACAGCGCTTCATCACCAACAGTACGCACCCAACCTTTCGCCAAATGAGCTGGACGAATCTCAACACCACCTGGGTTCCAGATCACATCAAATGGACGTTCGATGTTTGGAGTGAAACCTGGTGGATGATAATAGAACGGATCGACTTTAACTTCCGTTACATCCAATGGTACTGGTTTGGATGGATCGATCGGAGCATCGAGGTTAGTTTGCATCTGCTGTTGTCCTTGTTGTGGTTGTGCATTGTTTGGATACGCCGCACCTGTGTTGGGTTGATCACTGCTCCACTCTTGGGTTGGAACCAATGGCTTACCGCTATCTGGTGTGTCATAAGACGGAGAAATCTCTTGACGACCATTATTCGGATTAGTTGCTGCCCATGGATCAGGCAATGCATAACCATTATTAGGTGCTGCATAACCACCAACAGCCAAACCACTTACGTTGTTAGCCCCACCGTATTGGTTAAACTGTGGTTGAGCCGAGAACTGTCCAGAAGTCTGCTGCTTCATCACCTGGATTTGTTGTTGGGCTTGAGCCAGAGTCTGGGCGGCTTGTTGTAGTTGTTGCAACATTGGCTGTGGCAGTTGGCCTTGGAAAGCCATTTGGTTCGCCATGTAGACCGAACCCAGATAACCTTGGAAGATAACAGTGGCAGCTTGCTGAACTGCCTGAGGTGGTTGCATAGGTTGTTGTGTAGAACGCATGTAGCATTCAGCCAGATCCACAACCATCTGCGCCCAAGTATTCCAAATTTGATTTTGGAAGTTGTTCTGACCCATGTTCTGGAATGCAGCTTGATGGATCGGAGACTTCTGTTGCGAACCGGCCAGTTGTTGAAACAAACCAGCAACTGCCATTTGGGCAACTTGTTGATTCATTTGCATGAACTGAGACAGGTTTACTTGAGCTGGAGGGCAATTCATTATCAGGGTGTCCTATTTGGAGTAGATTAGATACGACGAAGTTTCGACTTAACTTTAGCCATTACTTCGGCGAGATCCGGACGTTCCTCAATCAAACCTTCTGGTGAGATCGGAGTGTTCGGATTCAGACGACCTCGACCGTCTGGGTTGTTCTTTGGTTGATTCTTATACTGACAAGCAGTCGCAAGTGATTCGTGAATCAATCGAGTGTTATCTGCCAGCAGAGATTTGTTATTCCCTTTACTGGTTTTGGCTCGATCTTGCGGAACCAACAGGGTCGTAACCCGGATAGGCATGTTATCGCCCGGCATGTTCAGCGTATCCAATTCACCATGGTCAACAGTCAGTCGTTTGATACACGTGTTCAATTTGAACGAACGTTTCAGTGCATCAGTCAACGCTTGATCGGTCCACACTAGATCCGGTCGAGATTGGAAGATATACGAGAACATACTTACAGCGTAGTTGAATTCATCGAACACATAACGCAGCACGGTTAGCTTCTTACCAAACATCGATGTTTCGTCAATGTCTGTGGCATAGAAGTGGTGAGCGAGTTTTGTTAGGATGCAATGTAGCAACTGCCAGATATCGGATGCATGAATACCTACGGTACGCAATTCGTCAGATGTCATTTCGTCAAGCGACTTTGCAAAACCTGCCAAGTGTGTTGCGATGTTTTCTTGTACCTTACCTTGGTGCTCGAAATCACCAAAGACCATGTGACCCAACAGGATGCGCCAGAGTTTAATGTCATGTGCATATTCTGGAGTAACAAATCGATCAGGCCATGCATCGACGATATACCAGAATCCAGCTACCAGACTTGTAACCAGACCAGAGTCTTGATTTGCTGGTACCACAAGAACCATGTCACCTACCGGATGTTTACCAGTCCATGTTGCAGACTCATACACAATCCATTTATCGCGTGGGTATTTATCTTCAGGGAAATCCTTTAGATACCCAACCTGTACATCCGCTCCAGCCCACTGCTTGAATGTTTCTGTAACACCAAAATGACAGAAGAAGTAATGTGCTAGACACGACTCAATCTTTTCTCGGTTGTTCAGATCTTTCTTAGTCCGCTTACCCATCTCGTTATGAATCTGTGACCAAATCACATAACGAATCTCACGCTTCCCATTACGGAAGAAGTGTTTATCGGTTTGCTTGAACGTAAGTTTAGTTCGGCGGAATGGAATGAAGATCGCCCCATTCAATACCGAGAAGCCTACGTCAGTGGCGACAGGGGAGATTGTATACGTTGCACCATTCAAGGTACAGATACCACCTGGTCGTACTGCTGGAAGTAACACACGTCGTCCAGGAAGCTTTACGCCATTATACTCGAAACCTAATTCGATCATGTACGTGTCGGACGGAGCGATGTTTGCTATTCGTTTATTATTGTATTCCCTTGTGATCTCTTGGAAGTGTTGCATTGGATCACACATGATGTTTCCGGTATAACGAAAGCCTGCTGGAAACAATGGTGCGTTCATGGCGAAGATACGGTCAACCTCTCGACGGGAATTATTCATTCCGGTTTCAGGGTTAATCGACATCATGTGATCTACTGCAATACCTTGTGCGATGATCGGGTTTAATGGCGCCGTTCTTTCTTTGATGCGTTCGATCAATGGTTGAAACATCGCGGTACCTGTTTATTTAACTGAATCAAATGCCTTGTACGCGTTGATCGCTGTTACGATAGTTCCAAGACACGTAAGGACCATGGCATGGATTGCTTCTAATGAAAATTGTCGGAACTTAATCGACTTCATTATACTACCGCTTGCGAGTTTAGCGTCTTGATCATTCTTCAGTTGTTGGGCATTACGATAAGAAGGATTGATTGCGGTTAGTACCCGATCTCTTTCTTCCTTATCTTTCATTGCATATCCAGACCCCTCCGCTAATGCTTCGGCAGAACTATAATAGCCTGCTGTTGCCATTTCTTTAAGACTAAAGTAAGTTACTTCATTTGTGTCCCGGTGACGGGGCATAAGGCCGTAACGATCCTTTCCATACGAAATGTACATGCCTTCCGGTAACTCGGGGTTATTGAGGGAGGCCATTCGATGTGGATTAGATCCGATATTGAAATGTGCAAAGACTGGTTCTGGTGTATGCCTTACATAGTTTATGGTGAAGGGTAAAACTTCGTTTGTAACCTGGTGAGTCAGAACCGATTGCTTTTTCCTTAGTGGCATTTTAACCACGTCTTTATACACTCGGTCGTAGATCAACAAACCGAGTTCTTCAAGATAAACCCCCTGTGGAGATGTACGGATTAAATCCAAATCAATTTCAAAGTAAAGGGAATAACCCCAAGCCCGAGAAAGAGTCCTAGATGTATCCATGGCTTTCTGTTGCAAATGTTGATAAACGTCAGGGGTGAACCAATCAAAATGGTCTAGCATGAAATCAAAATCAAACGTCCCGCTGGAATTCGACTGAAGATTAACCGAAACATATACTTTGCCGTTATCGTATTTATCGATACGGTACCGATCGCAGGTATAGGCACCGCCTACTGTTGCAACAACCCCGATATCAATGTTTGCACGATTGACAACTTGATAACTGCAAGACATAGTGCAATGCCAATCAATAACACCATTGCCGCGTTCGATATCACGTAATTCTTTCGGTTCGTACCTCATCGGATCAGCGGTGACAAACTTTACTCTGTCATCACTCTGGGACATACTCACTACCCACGAACTTTAATTGCTTAAGTGAAATGATTACAGGACCGGTGTCACTTTTCCGTCCCCGATTCTTACCTTTACCGGTGGTTCGTTTCCGTACTGGCGCATCACTACCCTCGTCTTTCTTCGAACCACCTTCGGGTCGCTTTTGGGGAGGTACCTCTCGTACAGTTTGTATAGTTTGGAGCGGTACGTCGATTTTGTCTCCCACGGAAACAGGATCGGCATTGGTTGCTCTGTCACTAGGGTGGTGTGAAGCGAACTTTGGTTCGGCCACAATGTTATCCCCGTTTGGAACGGAGTGCCTGGGTTCCCCCCGAGTCGGAGGAACATGTGGAGTTAACCACGACGTTACGTCCAACGTGACAGATAGGCTATCAACGACAGCGGGATTTACAGGTGGAGTACATTGGGTATCTTTAGCAGTATCTTTTTTAATCACAGGCTCAACAGATTTAACGAGCTTATGACATTCCCATATTAGGTCCTCAGCCAGGGCGACACCGCGTTCGATACCATGCTCAAGAGCACTGGCCAAACGTTCGATATAGTTCATTTTTAACACCTTTTATGAAAAGCTGATCAGACTTTTCGTTTAGTTATCCTAGTAGTAATATAGTTCTGAGTTTTTTTAAAATGTGATAACGAAATAAAGCCTCCCCGAAGGGAGGCGATATATTTACCAAGGGAGTGGACCTGAGATGTATTCAAAGATAAGGCGATACGCGCACTTGCTTAACCAAAATAATTGAGTAGTCCCATAGATGTCTGTATTCGTACCACGTCCATTGTACGTGTTTGTCTGAACGATCTCAGTACCCCAATCATAAATAGCTCCGCTATTAAGAACCACTTCTTGACGGAACTTTACAACTGGTGTAATACCGGCCATACCTTGAGCATTCAAAATCGTACTAAAAATTTTACTATATTCAATTACACCAGATGCTGGACTTCTAGGCATCCTAACTTTCCAAAGACACCCTGCATAAGTGTAGTTTGAACCCCCCACCATTCCGTCAAGGAAGTATTGTGCTTCCTTGTTCATGATCATTGAACGGCAACCGATCAAAGTAGGAACGCCCAAAGCACTGCGGACCATAATGAAATCACATGCGTCATTTCCCGTAGTTGGTATGGAGGCAGTACCGCCTGTCGCGGCTTTACTATGCGTTGAACCACTAACGAATTCGGCACCATTGATGTATACGTAACTTGGTTTAGCTCTCCCGATGTAATGATCATAAACCCATAGTGAGTTATCATTTACATCAGAACCAAAGCGGTATAGTTTATTCCCCAATAACATTCCTCGACCGGGAATAGGTAGTGGAGTAGAATCATCCAATGTACTGATTGTATCGGTAAAGGGATTATACATCATTGGTTTTTGAGTCGATGATCCACCAAAGTAAATGATATTATCGTCGAGAAATACCGCAGAGGACGGACCTCGTGTAGGGAGACCCGTTTTCATTACAGTCCATGTATTCGCAGCTGGGTCATATCTACAGAGTTGGTTATTGGTATTCGCTCCGTTATTGTAAGAGCCTCCGTACGAATAAAAATATCCATTAGCTAAAGTTAGATTACCATTAGAAATTGGAGTTGGATGGACGGCCAAGGCTGTTGTAGACCAGGTGTTGGTAGCTGACTCGTATTTAATGAATACATCGGATGAATTGTTATTAGGTCTGGTTCCACCAAGAATATAAATGGTGGTATTCCATTTGACCATCTGGCAATTTGCTTCTTGTGCATTCAATGCCGACGGCACAGTAGCGCCAACCGACCAGGTATTAGTTGCCGCATTATAAATGCGCATGATAGTGCCGCTGTCCAATCCACCCCATGAAAACAATCGTCCATCAATACCTACCGTGGCGTGTAAGAACGCTGGTGTAGGACTAGATAGTAACTGAGTCCATGTCTTATTGGTTACGTTAAAACGCCACAGTTCACCTGTAGTGAGTCCTGTTGATGTAATCGTACCACCATGGATATAAAGGTTATCCATTAGAGTTGTTACTGTGTGTCCAGTTCGTGCGGATGGACCACCACTGGCAGCAACTTGAGACCAGCGGTTAACGGACACCTTGCCGCCAGATAATAGAAGTTCATTCATGATGGATTCTCTTTAATGTTTTTGAACATAGAATTAACGGCATAAAGCCTCCCCGAAGGGAGGCCGTATGTTTATTACTCTAGGTACCGTCGGGTAGTACCGTCTTCCAGCATCCGGAAAGTTCCATCTTCTGTGAGACGGACGTCGCCCGGATTCCTTCAAGGAGCCAGGATAGCATCTACCAGTGGCTTGTTGAAGCGAGACTCGCCCATGACTTCTTGGAAGCCAGTGATGTCGATTTCAATTACAAACGGAATGTTGTTCACATGCAGGTTGAATGGAATCGCAGCGATTTCACGGGAGGTCGATTGACCACGAGTGATTGGCAGGTCAGCGATGATGGTCGGAACGTAGTAGAACTGACCGAACGACAGGATGTCGTTTTCTTGTGGGTTCTTACGAGTAGGGATGACCATCAACTTGCCGTCCCACAGCTCGTTGTTAGTGCAAACCAGGTCGTATTCCAGAACCGCACCCAGAGTACGATCATCGCCCTGAGTCATCAGGTAGTTGCCGATCTCTTTGTCAGACAGGAACAGGAACATTGGACGTTCTTCTTGGTTACCAGAGATAACGCGGAAGGCTGCTTCGATGTTCGAGTCACGGTATGCAGGGAACAGCATGGCCTTGACGTAGTTCAGGATCGCGGAGCAGACATCCTGCCAGCGGTCTTGAGACTTCAGGGTATCTACAACGTCTGGCAGGTGCAGTTTACCGTAACGGTAGGTAGGACGGATCATGATGCTCAGAGCGCCTTCAACGGCACCGAACTTCGGACGGTCGTAACCTTGGTTAGTGGTTTCGCGCAGCTGTGCAGCATAGTTCAGCAGACGAGTTACGGCGTTGTTGCTGTTACGCAGGTTAGTGTTAACAGTCAGCGCCTTAACAACTTCACCTGGACCTTCGTTGTCCAGAGTCGATTGCAGTACGGTTACAGGTGCGTGCATCGGAATTGGATGACGGAACTGAACAGCACGGGTGTACAGCAGGTGACCACGCTGACGACGGTTGGTGTTGGTGAAGCGCAGGTCCATGTCGTAACCGACAACAGCCAGCTTGCCTTTCAGGGCATCAGCAATCACTTTACCTTGGCCAGTGGTTTGGTCAACGCGTTGTTTCTTCTCATCGAGGATTTCATCAACTTCGATGCCACCATCGGAGAAGCGAGCATCACCGTTACGCAGCGATACGTGACCAGTGAAAGTAGCGCTCAGACGGATAACCCACTTACGTGCGGCCAGTTCGTCGATAACGGTCGAAGTCGAACCATCAGTAGCTTTCTTATCACCGTTGATAGCCAGGTCTTCGGTACGGAAGATCAGCTGTGCATCACGGGTATCACCAACCAGCGCAGCTTGCAGAACTGCGGAAGGCATGCGGTCTACTTTGAACTTAACGATTTTGCTATCGTCGATGGAAACGTACAGATAAGCCAGACGACCAGCAGGGTCGATGGTATCGGTGGAGTCCAGTTGACCTTTGTTCACCAGCAGGTTAGCGCCGGAGTTACCGATCAGGTCCAGTTTGACACCAGGCTTCAGCGGAGCGGTTTTAACCGATACGCCTTGTTCGTTGATCACGTCTACTGGAGGCAGCAGAGCAGGGTCAGCAAAGAAGCTTACGTTCGAGTTGTCTGGGCTAATCGCCGGGATCAGACGAATCGATTGGTCATCCAGAATGGATGGATCACGGTATGCTTCTACCATGTTGATCTCGTCGTTCTCGTACTTAGTACCAGATACGCGGTGAGATACGTCTTTCATGATAGTGATGTAAGGCAGGATCTGAACAACGCCGCCTTCGATTGGGTTAACGATGGTGGTCGGATATACACGCTCACCGAATTCGTCTTGTACTGGAGAACCCAGGTTGTAAGCAACAGTAATTACACGATAGTCGCGTTGCGATTTTTCGTTGTAGTTTTCCAGACCTACGCCGTTCTGGAACACGTCCAGGGAACCATGCGAACCATCAAAGCGGTGACGTACTGGAATGACGTTAGGGTCATTCGATACGGACTCTTGCGAAATCTTACGCAGGGCTTTGATGTAGTTGGTTTCGTTAGCGCAACCGATGGCAGCGATCATAGCTGCGGTACGACGGTTGTCACTTACGCGTTGTTGGCTTGGAGTAGCGCCTTTAACTTTGTCGAAGTGAGCTTCGAAACCAGCTTGGGTCAGAAGACCATCCAGACTCTTGTAGAGCTGTTGTGCTTCACGCTTTTCTTCAGCCGATACTTGGCCGAAAGATTCCAGACCAACGCTCTTAACCAGGTTAGTACCCAGGGAGGCGATCGACTGGTGAGATTTCATCTGGGCATCGAGACCCGTCACAAATTCTTCAAGGCTGAAGCGAGTTGGTTCGCCGGAGCCATCTTTAAACAGATTCTTAACTACGTTTTTCATGTTACATTCCTTCGAAGGATGATGTGGTTTGGTATTTCAAATATTTGAAAAAGCAGAGTGCACTCAGCTGGTCTGCAATGAGTCCAAATAATTAGTGAACAAATTTGTCTTAGCGATCTCGTAGATAGGCTTGCTTGAGCTAAGAGATTGAATCACTTGACTAAAGTAGCTACTATTAACTTTGATCTCGAGTTTACCTGGATCGCTTATAACATCGTGCAACCTCTGCTGCACTGCAACCCACAAATTCTCTTCTACAGGATAAAGGGTATACTTACGCACTACGTTTGCATTCCCTTGACGCAATGCGGTGTTCGCAACACGTCCCTCTAAACGATTGTACAACTCACGATACGTTGCTTCGTCCGCTTCTTGTTGTGCAATGTATTTTGCAATCTTGGTTAGCGGTGATTCAGCCAACTGAAGGTCGAGGATTTCGCTAGTGAAATTAAACGGATAATTCACAGTAGCTTCTTGAATTTCGGCAAGGCCATTGACCGTGCTTACTTCGACCATATAGTTAACATCACACAGCTTGGAGAAAACGACCCCATCAGCTTTATACTGTTTATAGACGTTTTCCGGTAGTACGATAATAGTGGTCATCAATAGCACCTGCATACCGACATGGATGAATGTTTACATAGTGTTAATATACTAACCTACGACAATTTACTAACAAGGTTTATCATACATGATCGGTTATACTCATTTGTGACTTAAGGATTTAATTCATGCTCTCTCCAAAACAGTTAATGGCAAGTTGCTTAACTTTGCTTTGCCTTGAGAATCGGGCCGACTCACCGGCCTCGCCTTCTACCGAATTGATCAATGGTGTTATTGCACTAATCCCCGTAAAACAGACCACCGTAGACATCGACTCTGGGCAACAAACCTTTAACGATTTAAAGAAGCTGGTACATAATCTTAACCGAACGCCCAAAGCAACTTTTCCTTCGACAAGTGAAATCCTACAACTGGTTCAAATCAGTTGCCGTGAAGAATCCAGTTTGTTTGAAGCTATTCGCGATGCTGTAAACGAAGCATTCCCAGATGGCTCAGCTGTAATGGCTAAAGTGAATTCGTATCGTAGTTCACTGCACCACTACTTAAATGAAGAAAAAATTAAACTCCACGTAAAAGATGCATCCGCTAAACTTCTGTTTAGCAGTAATGGTAGTATCGATCCTGCCGCTATTGTTAACGACATGGTTGAAAAGGTAATGCCTTTTCTTAAGGCACGTTCTGAACAGAAACACCCTGCGGAAATCGGTACTCTAGACTTTGATAACCCGGCTGGGGTTGAAGACTACTTTGAATCGGTGAAGACTACCCTTACTGCGGATGGTGCCTTCCGTAGCGGTTGGAAAGCCTTTAACCGGATGTTGGGTAAACTGGGTGCGATGCGTCGAGGCGAGTTCATTCTCGGTGGTGGTCTACAACACAACTTTAAGACGGGTTTATCCCTAGCTTTATTCTGTCATGCATGTTTGTTCAACAAACCTTTCATGCGTGATAAGAACAAAAAACCAATGCTTATGTTTGTTACTTTGGAAAACGAGATTCCAGATAACTTGTTGTGGATCTATGCCTACTTGATGGAGAACGAAACAGGCATTAAGATTGACGTTGCATTGATCGATAAGAAGGTTGCTTCCGAGTATGTATGTGCTCGACTACAAGAAGCAGGCTTTACTGTTAAGATGGTTCGCTTTGACCCGTCTGATTTCTCGATCAGTGGTTTCACTAACTACTTAGACGGTATTCAATCTCAAGGTTTTGAAATTCAATTCCTGGTTGTTGACTATCTAAACATGTTGCCTAAGACTGGCTTGGATGCACAAGTAGCAGGTGACGATATTCGTTTGTTGTTCAGACGAATGCGTAACTACACTGCTCCTCGTGGTATTACATTCTTTTCTCCCCATCAGCTTTCCTCAGACGCGCTACAGCTGTCTCGAGACAATACCGAAGACTTGGTTAAGGTTGTTGCTAACCGTGGCTACTATGATGGTTGCCGACGTCTGGGCCAAGAACCTGACTTGGAGATCTTGTTCCACATTGTGCGTATGAACGGTAAAGCTTACCTGACAATGCAGCGTGGTAAACACCGTAACAACGTGACTGCTGAATCTGATCAATATCTGGTACTGCCATTTAATGACATTGGTACACTACCATGGGATATCGATAAAGCAGAAGACTTCTCGCTAAGTGCGGTAGGTCGTGGCGTTGGTGTAGATGGTGCCGAGTTTGATGATAGCTGGGCGTAGATAAAAAAATAAAAGGCATAGGCCCTCTCCACGAAGGAGAGGGCTTTATGTCGTCTTAGAAGAAGTCGTGCATTAACGTAGCTAATTGCAACGTGGTTAGGCTATCCAATTTTCCTTGGATTTGTTTTACTAAACGATCTTTCTTTTCTTCTTCGGTTTCTTCTAGATCACGGTGCGTCAGAACTACCATGTGTTTATCCAGATATTCACTTTTTCTTGCACGTACGATATTTTGGATATACAGCTTATCAGGCTCTTGTGCTAACTTGATCAGTTCCGAGATAGTGTGATTTTCTAAAGGGACTAGAAAATAAGTATGCTCGTCTCGATGTGTTGATGTTACCACAATCTGTTTATTGTTATCATCCAAATATTCTAACTTAACCAACAGATTTCCCAGTTGAAAGCACTTGTAGTTTAAGTCTCTTGGTCCAGAAGCGGCCGCTTGCATTAACATGTTGTAAATGACATTAGAACCCGACCCGATGTGGATTGCAAACGGACATTTGTTTCCACGCATCTTCCGAATGTTTTCTTTAACCTGATTAAATTCGTGTTTCATATTAAATTTCCTTTTGTCGTTATAAAGCCCATTCTTTCGAATGGGCTAGGATTTATACTCGGTGTGGATTCTCACCAACTACAATCGGTGTCTTGCTGGAAAGATATTCCTGCGCCGCCGCAAAGACCGCGTATTCCGATTTACTACGGAAAGTTACCTCAATGGTAGCCCCATGGATTACCAAGGTTACAGCGATTTCTGAGGCTTTAGGAAGTTCAGATATTTTCATCACGGGGGCAGTTGAAATCGTATCTTCAGGTTTTGGAAATGGTTTAATACGGGGACGTTCCACAATGGGTTCCTCTGGAATGTTTTCTTCAACACGACGTGGGTAATAAGCTAACCGTTTATTAAGTCTAGATTCATCCGTCCAGGTCTTGTTAATTATTGTTTTGATTTCAGATATAGTGACTCGCGTAGACGGTACAATATCCACTTCAATATCTTTCAAATCGGTGGAATAGATTATCTGATTACCGACGCTTGGAATAGTGAGATAACGAATAAGAGGATGTTTGCCTTTTACAATGGTACCATCAATCAAATTATCGATTTCTTTTCCACGCAAGTCAATTAACAATGCTCGGAGTATGAATTCGACAGTTACTGCTTCTTTTACTAAATAAACGTTACGATGCAAGGAGTTTCCATAAATCTCACGATGGACCAGTACCATCTTTTTACTGGGTTCTTGGTATTCATAACCGTAATGAATTCCATTAAATGTTGCCCAACCTTGATCGATTAGAATTTGTGCAAGGTGTCCATAATCCGCCGGAGTCATATTGTCTCTCGGGATCTTTTTGTAATGTGAGTCTACGAACGATCCACATAATCTTTTTATTTCGTTACTGGACTTGGGAGTAGAGCACAACAACGGCAAGGACAAAGTAAAGGAAGGTTTGATTACTGATGTGGTCAAATAACCTTCGACATGTACACCATCATAAACAAAGATAACATCGTTTACAATAAAAGGACGGAATTTAATGTCATTGACAACATACATATCTTTCCAGTGTTCATGGTAGGCTGATGTATCTTTCCCATGAAGATCACCTTTTGACAAATGTACTGCTGCCATGCACATCGATATAACCCAAATTCTTAATACATCTGGGTTATCGTACATTTCCAGTGGGATAGGACCAGACTGAATCCATTGTTCTTTACAGGGCTTACTCGTAATGCAACGAGTTTTAATGAACGCTGGTTCGTCAACAACGTCGATAACAACTTCCACATCCCCAATAATTACCAGCTCATGATTTTCAAAGAGCTGTTTGAAATCGGTTGTGTATAAATTACTCATGTTATTTCCTCTTAACGGCATAAAGCCCTTCCCGGTTAAAGGAAGGGCTTGGTTTTATAGACGAACGTTAATACGTGGTTCTAATTGGCTTTCCAAATAAGCAATGGCAGCCTTGATCACATCCTGTTTGTCTTCACTTTTCATAATGATATCTGCATCAACGCCATTCGAAGAAAGAGACACTCGGACTTCATGTTGCGATAGTTGCATTGGGTAATCTACATGAGGTTTGGTTGGGGCGACGTAATCCATGAATTCTATATTAATTAAGTGCGTCAATAAATAATAGAATTCTTCTTTCGGCGAAGTATAGCCAGTCGAGAATAGGCTTGCGTTACCACGATAAGTGTACATGAAATAATCCTCAATCCCCTCCGCAACAATGATACTAAGGTCAGGGGCAAAATCTCCAAGCGAGATACTTTTATTACGCTCTAATTTGTTATGGTTATCAAAGAAATTCCTTTTGATAAAACGTTCATGTTTGTGAGCATAATGGCGGAAGATATCTCCAACATATTCAGAAAGAATAGCACAGGCTTTACGAAAGGAATCGTCATCTGCCAGATATGGTTCAAAAACTACAGTTGGTGCCTCCTGATTATGATTACATAGAAACTCTAACCGCAAATGAGCATGAGTTCGTTCAACAAATACTGGAATACCTAGTAACCTCTTAGTTACTGCACTATTACTTTCAAACCCCATGAGGGAAACAAAGAAATCTTTAGCCGCCTTTTCAATAAAAATCGTCATATCTGTAGCGCTATAATTCATTTCAGATTCCTCTTTTTGTCTTGTGTCACGTCGGGCGTTAACGGTAGCCGCCATTTCTTTACAGAATTGTTTTAATGCCATTAATTTAACAATAGGGTGTCCCCAGAGTGCGCTTACCTGTTTTGCTTCATATTCGATATACTGTGAATTAACAGCGCCGAAGCTAACCAAGTCATTAGAAGCAAAAACAAACATTACGTTATCAACAATAAATGGTTGAACACGATCTAAGGTCGGTTCATACATCTCTTGCCATTCGTTTATTAATTCAACCGCTTGGGTTGTTATCGTTGGGTCATCCCCATGGGTTAAATGGATTGCTGCCATGCAAGAAAGGTTAACAAACAAATCTAGAGCATCGTAGTCGACAGGAATGTTTGGTTGCGACACAGTCCATGGATAAGACTTATATCCAGGGCATCGAGAAACAATAGTCCCTTTCGAACGATTGTAAACGATCTCTACCCCATGGAAATTCATCTCAGCGCCATTGAGTAGTTTATCTGCCGTATGACGAGGTATTTTCTTTTTCATTTAAATACTCATTCTTCAACGTAAGCTGTAAGTTCAATCGGGGCTTCATACGGAGTGTAGATATGAATGCCTTTGGTGATTTCGATCATGAAACTTTGTTCCATCATCTTGCGGATAATCTTTTCCAGGTGGATATAACGTGGAATAGATTCATCGTGAAAGTCTTCTGACTTAAAGATCGGGTTACCATCAAAATCTTTAAAGACTTCCATGTTCCCGTTATCCAACTTGGTTTCGATTTCTTTCAAGGTTACGTTTTTATAGCACATGGTATTTTCCTATTAACTACTCTGGCGCGATTGGTTTTGTAAACTGGACGTAAAATCCAATTAGAATGTTTTCAGAAAGAATAGTTCCATCTTCCGCATATAGAGTACCAAATATTCTTTCTTCAGGTTTCTCAGGAATTGATTTTATAGCTAGAAAAGAAACGTGATATTGATTCTCGTTATGTTCATCACGTATTAATCTAGCTACATTCGAATATCTTAGACATAATTGACTGTCTTGTACCCGCATTGGGATGACTTTATCTCCCCAACGGAGTTCAACTAAAGAAAGATCTTTGAGAGGTTCTTTAGTTTTAATTATTCCAGGATAACCATTCCAACTTATTTTCCATTTTCGTGGCATATATCACCTATTATTGGCAGTGTCATGTATACTAAGAATAAGGATGGTATTACCAGAGGTAATACGTTTAACGATAAAAAACCCTCTTCCGTTGCTTTTAGAGCACTCCATCTACATTAGATCAGGATGAAGAGTAAAATGTTACCAAAAGAAAAAGTTCATACAGAATAGAAAACCTCTATCTAACCCAATCTGGAATTAGATAGAGGTGTATTACTACATACTAACCATAGGCAGTACGTTATTGAATTTGGATAGTCCTATTAATTTACAACCGCGTGGTAACTTACGATTCCAATGCCAGTTATAGCGTGGAGTCACAATTGAAGCAGAACGGATATCTGAATGAAATCCTGTCATACCACAGTAACCACGGATCTTATCTTCGCCGTCAACAACCGCTAACACTATTCCAGAACTCGGAATAGAAAGAATTAACTTTTCAGTATTATCCTTTGTAGTAATTGTTGTTGTGAAATGCTCCACATCCATGTACGGATGAGAAACATTGTTGGTGTTGCTAAGCATAGATTAAACTCCTATGCAAGAAGTGTCTCACATGAGACGAATTGTTATTGCGCTTGTAACGCAATAACGGCATATTGGCTACCTGCACCAACAGGTAGCCAAATACTGGAACCATAGACTCTTTGTTCTATTGGTTTTAAAAGCTAACTCGTTTAGGGTGATTAACCAAGAGGGTTGATCGGGCTTTTAGAACGTCCTCCTGTTTACACGGGAGGATTTCCTTTTATGCCGTCACGCAAATAAAACGTTATGTTGCGTATAGACGCTGCATTGTGCTTCTTTACGAATCACGCTGCGAACACCAAACAACATCTCGTTAATTGCGTGGATCATTGGAGTTCCAGAAGACGGAGTATCCCGAATGCTGGCCATCCCATAACCCCCAGTATCAGTCACGTAGGTGTAGACTTGTTCCTGTTGTGACGATTTACCGATGTATTGCAAATGGGCACTCACTGATACAACCCGTGCACCCATCGTAACAGGAACCGAGAACAGAGGACCATCAACATAGTCCCGACTGATTTCATTAATCGCTTTCAACTTAACAGCGAGTTCTTCAATCTTCAGATCGATATCATTCATTGCAAATTCCTTTTATTGAAATTGTTTCAGAAATGGGTGGGATGCCGAAAGTGCAACAACGGACAGACGTGAACCCAGATTGTGGTTGTCCCGAGACTCTTGATCTTTAAAACGATCCAGAGGAGTTTCTTCGGTGATGTTACGCAACCAACCTTCAGCATCGAAGTGGGCAACGAAAGTAAAACCGCTATCGCCACCTACCTGGATTTCCTGTTTGGTATTACTTGCAGAGAGCAAGCACATCGGTTTGTTGTTAAGAAGATAAGCGTTAATATGTTTATCGTAAATCAGCATAGTCTTTTCCATTTGAATCTCCTATTTACAATTACAGCGCGGTAGTGGAATATACATGGTCGGATTTAAATTCCACCATTTGTACTTGAACACCCGTAGCATCAGTTAACTTACTAATGGCCACATTAACTGCACGGTTGTACAGTTGTCCCATTCCAGCTGGATCATCTTCCCAATACGCCATTCGCAATACAGGACCTTCTTTTGCAGTCCCCAAGATATCCCCTTTCAGAAGGTAATGGATCTCACCATTTGGGTAGACAACCTTAACAGCGATATCATCATCCCGATTACCCAATTCAGGAAAAGGTTTGTATTCGGCGTCCGGGTTAGGCAGGCGAGATGCACCTAACACTTGTTCTTCGTCGACCGACAATACGATCAATTGCCGAAACTGGTGTTCAGGGGTATTCTTTTGAATCCAAGTGTGTGCATTAGCAAATGCTTTCATGCACAGATCAGCAATCGTCATTGGGTTGATTGCATCCCACTCGAAGACAACCCGTGGGTTCTCTGGTGTCTCAATACCCATGGTGAGATCTTGATTCCAGGTGTGGGCATCGCCATTGTCCAACAGATGAAACAAATATGCCTTAGTTGTCATTATCGAGCGTCCCCGTTACTTTAAATAGATTTAGAACATCACCCGACAAAAAGACTTGGTCTCTTGGTTGAGGTAAACCCACCAATGGATTATGAATAACGCGAGTTACTTTCTTACCGCAGTAAAAAATGGAATTATGTCGGTTCCATTGGCGGAGACATAATTCTTGTTCAATAGTGCCGACGTCCCTTACATAGTAGGCGTCGCCAAACGACAACCGGACTTCAAATGAATACGGAATACCCGTAGCGTAAGTCTTACTTCGGATAAACCACATTCGCCATTCTTGGGCCTTACGATCAAAAACCAATTGAGCCCATTCATCAAATTCAGTCTTAGGCAACATGACTACTCCTTAAATACCCCTCCCATTACAGGAAGGGCTTTATGCCGTTTAACGAAGCTTACTGACTTCTTCAACCAAAACACGAAAGCAATTATGAAGATCAGTTTCACAATGGGGCGAGTAATTTTCTACACCGTCCACAATGTAATTCTTGCCAACCCGGTTGTAACTAAATGTCAGTGTCGACGTACCGTCACCGTCTTCAAAAACCATCTCACCATGTTGACGTACCATCTTCGCCAACAAGGCAACAGCGGTGGTATGCCAAACCAGATTACTCCAGCCTTGGTCACCCAGCATTGAGGCTTCCTGGTGAGACGCGTCGTCCGCGAGTTGATACAAAGCCTCATCAGTGCCCCACCCTGGATAAGCACGTTGCAGAACGCGCACCAGGGCTTTGGTATCGCCCTTTTGGTTATACTCTTCAAAGCCTTTGGAAATGGAAGACATATCAAACATTTTTAAACTCCTATTGCGTGGGGGTTGGGTTATTCGTCAAACTTGGAAAGAATGTATTCGTAAAGCTCCATGACCTTTTCTGTTTCGAAAACCTTTTGATCGTTCTGGTTAATCCAAACGGATTTGACAGAATAACGACCAACCATTTCGATTTCAGTAGACCAGCCTTCACCATCATGGGCTATGACAATCCGCTCACCTGGAGCGAATTCAATAATGGCACCTTCCCGAAAGAAATCAGAAAGAACATCATTACGAATTTCATCCGTGGTGCTATCCGCAAGGTTAGTTGTATAACGACGTTGGATATTGGAAGAGATATCGTAAACCAACGTAATATCCCGGACAAAGTGATAACTATTCACCTGACTGAGATAGTTGATGAAATCGTACAGATTGAACCGACGAGTGGTGCAGGTATCGGACAAACCTTTAAACGCCGGTAGTACATATGGAGCCAGTTGAATAGCCATTGGAATCGCCTCTTGGTTACGGAATAAAAATAAAAGTCACGCTTGTAGAAAATAAAACCAGGCACTCCGAAGAATGCCTGGGTATAACTTAGTTACTGTTATCGCGATAGTAAGACACGATACAAACGTTGTTGCGCATCAGGTGAGCACGTTTCTGAGGCCAGTCCAACCGGGTGATACCATGATTAGTTGAACGCTCCAGACGCTTCAGTTGACGTTGTTTGGTAACACTGGCTTTGAACAGGTAATCTTTACCTTGTTCTGGAAACCAGCTCCACATTTTGTCGCGGAGATCAGTGTACGCATTCAGTGCGTTGGCACCATGATGTTTATCAACCCGCATGCCGTTATGCATCCGGCGCATACGCTTAACGCCTTTATCATCAACAGCGTACATGTTCTCACGACGATCGATGTAATCTTTGTGACCTTTACCAAGTTTACGGCACATGTGAAATCTCCTGTTTAAAACGGATTGGGTTTACTTGAACAGACCCGCTTGATAAGCCAGTACAGCTTGCTTAGCTTCGAACAGACCGATTTGATGGCTTTCACGCATCGATGAAATTGCCTTAACTGAGATACGAAGATTAGGTTCAGCTGCAACGATTTCGCGCCAGGTACCTTTACCGTGGATAGATTCCAATTCCAGGTAGTACAAGGCATTGGTCAATTGCAGCATCGTATCGTGAGTTGCTTGCGCTTGGTTGGTAAGCTCATTGAGCGTTACCGTCATCGACTTGCCCATTTCCGTTTGGAAATCTTGACTGACTGTACGATGATCGCTACCGGACAAAAGATACTTGGCTACCTCGTCCAGATCTTTTTGCGCTTCAATGATGGATTTGAGTTTAGTAACCAAGATGGATACGTTTGGATTGATCATTTTAAAATTCCAGTAATTAAGAAGGGTCAACACAAACACGGGTGACATACAACGTGACGCCACCTTTATCGAATTTTACGTCCAGCTTATCTTTGGTCGAACCGATGACAGTAACGTTGTCATCTGGCTTAGCCGCGGCATGAGCAATGAACGCTTGACATTGAATCATTGATGGAACAAATGCATCACTTACATGGAAAGATGATAGACTCAAACCGAGCGTTCCAACCAATGCAGTTGTCGTTGTTAAAAATGCCATGCTGTATTCCTGTATTAGCGGAAAGCCAGTGAGATCTGTTGTTGTTTGCAAGCAGTGGTTTCACACTGAACGGAAACAGCTTTAGGGGATGGTTGTGTAGCAGCGACATAAACCACACCGCCCAAGATCCCGATAGCGAGACCAAGGACGATGATGATGTGGGACAATTTATTCAACATTTTAGAACTCCCTTAGAGCTGAATCCGATCAGCTCTTAAACGTTTGTTACCCCGCTAATTACGAAATTAGCGAGACCTTGTTGGTCACCTACGTAACCCAGTGTAAGCCACTCGTCAAGAGCAGCTACCGTTGTGTTTTTGGATACCACTACACGAGCATCGATCGTGCAATGGTGACGGCTAATCAGAACACCCGTAACCGATTTACCGATAACGGGGTCTACGCCTTTGTCAGTTGATTCGATGTGAACCAGATAATCCAGAACATCATCGATTGTTTTCCGATAACCTGATTCAGCCCAACCCTTCTTGCCACGGGGATCTTCGAAATCGTTATAACTCAGAGGGCACTGGATCGAGCTAGTGCGCGTTACTTTTCCCTCTTCGTCACGCTCAGACCAACCAAAGAAATCTTGACCAGCAGCTTCTGGAGTGGGTTCACGACGAATCTGGATGGTCATGCGAACCAGACGCATTGTACGAGTTACTGATTTCTTCGGCATCAGACAGGAATTGTCTGCAATGAAATTCAGTTTGTCCGTCAGCGATGTAAAGTTGTTGAGGACATTTGCACAGTCAGCTGGGATAGCCAAAACAAAACCGTCCATAACACAGCTCCTTGAATTAGATGATGAAATTTGGATTAGCAGATGTATTCGATGAAATCATTGATCTCACCCAGATATGCCTGACTGCGCGCCAGAACAACCGAGATGGATTCTTCGCGACATTCCCGGAATACACCAGCAACGGAAGAATTCATTACCGAGTAAGCATCTTGCCCCAGATCAGCGAGCAGATGGTTTTCGATACAATCGATTTTACGAACAAATTCAAAAGCAGTCAACGAATCGGCACGACCGGTAGTTTCGTCGATCAGATCAAGAGTACGAGAAGACAGTTTCATTGCGAGTTTCCTATTGATTACAGTTTAATTAAAAAAGGGGTGTAACGACATAAAAGAAATAAATCCGTTGGTGACATCCTAAGACATCACCAACGGGAAAGGGACCTCCTTATGGAGAATCCCTTGTCACGCGTTACTCAGTTACTTCTGGAGTTTCGACAACCGGCGTTTCTACTACAACGGTGCCTTCAGCTGGAATGCCATCGACTTCACCAGCATAGGTAACGTCAACCAGTGGGTCATCACCCAGGAAGGAATCGAAAGCACCGAACTTGTAAGCAACTGCGCCAGCAGCGGCAACGGTGGTCAGAGCGATCAGTGCGGTTTTGATGAAAGACATTTGAATCTCCAATTACTTTATTAAGGAAGGGTATTGCGGATTGGTTTGGGTTTAGCAGGTGAACTTTGCAGTGAACTCGTCAAGCTTCATGGTGGTGATGCCAGCAAGTTCAGTTTCTTCTTGGCTGGTCAAGTCGTCTTTATGGAACAGGGTCAGCCAATCAGTAGCAACGGTCTTTGTACTGAAATACAAAGCATGGCGATCACCAACCACGTGACATTGCCGGGCAGTATCGAATGCTTGCATATCTGCTTTGTTGACGCAGTAAGCTTCGACCTGAATTTTGTCGTTGATCAATACTTCGACGCCATTTAGGGTGTACAGACCAGCGGATGCAACACGGGAGGTAATTACAGTTGTTGGCATTTAAAGCTCCTATTAATACGGGTTAAGTCACAGTTGTAATATAGTCATTAAAACACTTCTATTACAATTTACCAATCAAGACTCATGTCTTTTTCCATTTGTTCTTCATGAAGTTGGTCCCAGAACTTCTGATCAACCTTACGAGAACGACGGTTCTTTGCCAAAGCTGAGTGCAGGCGTTTAACGAACTGCTTTTTGTTTACCTTAAACGAAGGCGCATGTGGCATGTCTTTATCCCAGACGACTGGGTAGAGTTTATGCAGGTCAGCAGTGACTTGATTGATCGTGTAGATATGGTCGTCTTGATTGACATAAAGAAATGCTGGGTGACGGGCCAGCAAGATACGAACCAACAGCGACAACGATTCTTCATGATACTCCGAAGAATGTTTTGGTAGTTTGGAGATATATCCGTGGACATATTCTGGATACACTTGGTGTTCCCAAACAACTCCACCATTACCACGTTCTTTGACCGCTGTAACCCATCCGCTGTTTACCGATGGCCAGCTCCCATTGTCAACATCGTAAAGACTTACGCCCCAGCTTTCACCGTCCTGACGGAAGTGACCCAGTACCACTGCTTGGTAGGGTTCCATGTGAGCAACCTTTACCATGATCACCGAATCGACAGGCATGTGATCTGGTTGCCATGGAGTTTCCCAAACCACTTCCTCTACAGGAACACGGTCAATGTATTTTTCCAGCTGACCTTGGAATTCCATGGTCTTTTCAACATCTTCATAACGGACAATTTTCTTAACGTATGGCATTTTGAAACTCCTATTGATTTGACAGGGTGTAATTACCGGCCAGGATAGTATCACCGGTCCGAGATAATGACATATCTTCGAGGTTACACAACAAGTACTTCAAATGACGGGCGACAATCTCTTGAAGCATATCCGCGACATCGCGCGCCGGTAGTGTACGAAGCAAAATAGAACACTGGGTCGGATCAGCCAGTTGCCGAGTAATATGATGTTTAGCTGTAGCTTCTGCATTGCCTCCTTTACATGGCCAGCAAATAACTTTGGTCATGTAAATTTCGGGGTTGATTTCATCAAGACCGTTGGCAATCTTGATAATGTGCTGGAAGTTATCCAGATCCATTTCCCAGATAAACACCAGGTTGTCTTTATCAAAATCTGGTCCCAATACAACATCGCTACCTTCGAGGATAACAAATTTAATTGCTTCCATTACCAAGCGTTGATGAGGTGACACCATTTCGATAACGCGATTAGATACTTTTACAGTCGTCATTGAACTTCTCCTTGTGCAGTCCAGTAGGCTTCATATTCATCCCAAGTACGGCCCGAACATTTAAGCAATTCATCACTTTCTTCTTTGGTGATAACACCACGGATCGCGTCGTATTCTTTCAATGCTTCATAGCGACTACGTGCAACTACACGAGTGTGGAAGAAGTGACCACGTGGAGTGATTTCATCACCGACTCCGTAAATATCGCCAACATGGGCAACCATGAAAGCATTGGGTACAGCAACCTCACCAACGGTGGCAGTTACAATCGCTAGAGTCAGGGTACCTTCGCGTTTGATAATTTCAGTCAATACTACTTTCATTTTCGTTTCCTTTTGTGAGACATTAACAAATGGACAAAGCGTCCGCGAGTAAAGAAAATAAAACCCAGACACTCCTAAGAATGTCTGGGGTGTTTTACAGAACTATGTTGTTACCTTTAGTATCCAGACCAGTATACATCTCTTCTGGAATACCAACTTTACACTCGATCGCTTGGAGTAAGTCTGGAATGTCTTTTACGCCAAACCATTCTTGCGGTTGCGTTGCACGACGTTTGTAATGACGACGATCATTTACCCAACCACCCAGTTCGATTACTTCAGTCTCACGACCGTCATATTCAATCAAAGTGGGTTCAGTGCGAACCATGTAACCGAATGTACAAGTAGCCGGATCTTTGTGGGTCCAAGTAACCACCTGAGTAAACAGCAACTCCATCAATTGTCGCATGAGGATTTCGGCTTTCAGACCATCGTAGTCTTTCAGGTTTTTAGCCCGTTCCGCCAGTTCTGGGAATTCCGTTTGCATGGACAGGAATTCGCACACTTTACGCATTTCAGTACGTTTAACCCGATTGCTCCGATTGAACAACTCGAAGAAATAAGGTTGCATCACACGCGGAATATTGATACGCATATTACTTCCTTTTATTAAATCATCAGGCCCGTTCGAAATTACCCGAGTAATTCACTTCCCACCAGCGGTGATAGGCTTTACCACCCGCAAGCGCTTCTGCTTCAGTCTTTCCGATTGTGCATGGACGACTATCGTATTTCCAACCGATGCAACCTGCATCACATGGGAAGAATCGATCTTTTACGATCGGACAACTGTGTGCAACATGAGCCGCCCGTTCAATGACGATATGGTCACGTTCTTGAGACACAACCGTGAATTGACTAACGCGCTCACCAAACATGGAGTGATAGAAGACTTCACCCGGTTTGAATACCCGTTTAACAACGATCGATTGGATACAGGACTTAGTACGCTTCTTCATGTGTTACCCCTTATTCCCAGCGCAATGTACCAAAGTCACGGTCATCACAGGTCCAGTAGGCCGATTCGTTTGCAATGTGAACAGCGTATTCAGCTACGACATGTTCATCGACGTTGAACGTGCCTTCAAAGCCCCCTACGATTTGACGCAGACCGTGCCGGACAGCATTGCCATCCAATGCCGTGGTTGCAGCGGTACTCACCCCACGAAGGCCGAGAACAGCTCGAGCACGACGGATCAAATCCAGCTCGAGGTATTTGCCGTTCTTGTAGAACAGGATGTTGGTGTCTTCAGGGATTTTTGGAACAGGTTTAGCGAAGCCCTGACGAACGTACATGTCACCGATAATAATTTCTACTTTACGCATTTCGAATTTCCTTTTGATTAATAGAGTTTACGTGGGATGTTTGCATCTCGACCACGCCACCAAGCGTGATACAATTTACCCCCGGCCAAAGCTTCTTCTTCCGTAGCGCCAATCCGGCACGGACGATCGTCGTAAGTATAACCGTCGACACCGGCATCCTCAGGATGAAATACACCGATTTCTTCGACATCGCTACCCATGTAAGTAACGCCAGTAACCGGTGGCCCATCCCCAAATGGGTCACTCACCTTTACCATTACCTTACCGACTTCGGTAACTTCCATAACCGTAATCTTGGAAGAATACTGTCCAAAGGTTGAATGATAGAAAACTTCATCCACTTTAAATTCACGCATTGTAAATCTCCTTTTATTAACGCCGATCAATTGCGGTAAATACAATAGAGATGGCGCGTTGCACCAAATATTTCCCAGCGGTTGTAAATATCGCACAGGAAACGAACAGGACAATCAATGCGAAGACAGCGGCGCCGAAGTCCCCACGGTCCATTGTATCCAAAAACGCGGATAATCCAAACCCCAAGCCAATGACACTGAGAATGAAGAGGGGGAGGATAAACAATTTAAAGAAAGGTTGTTTGAAGAAGTACATTGCGAATCTCCTATTAATGAACTCAGATGAATAACCGATACGGTTACTCATGTGAATGCATGTAATAAATGGCTACCCCCAAGGGAGTAGCCATTATGCCGTTACATCAGAGTAAGTTGCCCATTACCGGTATCAACCACAGTAACACGTTGTCCCCGATAGATTTCTTCAGAAGACTGTTTACTGACCATGTGTTGTTCTTCGCCAATCCGAACCAGTACGGTACAGTTATAAACTTTGTTACCACGGGACCCATAAGCGGCACCACCCACACCACCAGCTAATGCACCCCACTTCTTACCGCTCTTACCGAACAGGCTACCTACAAGAGCCCCGCCGACACCACCTACAGCGCCACCAACCAAACCTCCAGACAGAGAGGTATCCTGCTGGATGAGAACGCAGTTGGCTTGTACGACCTCCGCTTGATAACTGGTGGCGGCATTTACTGCTGAAGCAAACAACATGGCAACAACGATCAAAACGTATTTCATACCGCTTTTCCTTCTTCGGTTGGGTTAACCAGCTGATACACCGAGCTAGTCGTTTCATAACGACCGGCATCGACATCGTAAGACAACAACATACTGGTGCGATATTGCTTGGTGAACATCGAACCGTCATGACCCAACACATCACAGACCAGAGCGAATTTACCCACCACCTCCGGCGTATTAGGCCAGACCGTTGCAGCATCAACCAATACTGGATTGATCATTGGGTAAGTGTATTTTTCACGTTTGGACATTGGGGCTTTATTAGTCATTTCGAATTCCCTTTTAGAAATGGCGATCCAGATTGAATGACCAATCGTCGAACGCTTTGATTGTTTGTTTTGCCTGTTCTAGGGTACGGACCAGTTTGCATGGTCGGTCGTCATAGGCATAACCTTTAACACCCATATCCCCAAGATAGTGAGAAGACGTCGATCCAGATTCTGCATCGAGTAATTGAATCTTCCAGCCATTTCCATCTGGGCCACGGTAAGGCAAGGTGACAAGGATAACCGGTTGTGGATAACCAGAATCGGTATTGAACCAACCTTCACCGATAACAAACTTCTGATGTACATGAATCGACTTGATAGTCATTTTGATTTCCTATTAGCGTTGCATGTCGGGGTAATCGTTTTGAATATACCAATACCGATGATTTGGATCTGGGTTTAATGGAATTGTCTCATAAACAATCCAACCCGTTGCACGGATGTCTTCACGCAAACCTAGAATAATCTTTTCGATTATCCGAACAGCTGTTTTAGATTTCTCGCTTAGATCGTTCTTTGCCAATTCCAGTTGAATATGAAATTTATGCATGTTAATCTGAGCAACGAGATCAAGATTATAACAAGCCCGATCTATTTCACCTTGGTTCAGGTAAATCCCATCAACATTGGCACGAACTCGAGCTTGTTCCCATTTCAGGTTACGGACGATTGAATCGACCTTTTCTTTCATGGTAAACATTTATACCTCCGGACGACTACAGTCTTCTACAATCACCGGTTTTACCGAATAGTAGTTAGGAAGCAAACGGCCTTGAGATTCTTCCCAAGCTAAGAAAGACTTAGCATCTTCCTCAGTGGTGAAGCCTCGGACGATATGCGGACCTTCCCGTTCATGAACAACCCATGCCGTACTTTTATGATTCGCCATCATTCTTCTTCTGAAATAGGAACTTATGTAATCGCATTGCTGCAACTACGCCAAATGCACCGCCGAGACAAGCTGACACCATAATCCACCAGCCAACCATCAAAACAAAACTGACGTTAGCAATACCAATGATGGAGATAGGGAAAGAGGTTACAAATGCAGCTCCTTCTTTCCCTGAGGCGATGTTACGTTGTTGAAATGTTTTACAGCTGGAATCGGCAAAGGTAATAATGAAACTCCCGATATACGGAAGTATTGTCATCCAGTCCATTAACGAATCACCAACATCTCTTGACCACCCGGGCCGATCCGATGACCGAGAACCACCGCTTCTTTTTCTTTCACTTCAGGTTCGGCTTTAGTAACAGTAGAACCCAATGCCAGGGCGATAGCAATACCAGCACAAACCAAAGCGATCTTCTTGATGTTAGACATGGTGTAACTCCTTACATTGGGATGAGATTGTTCAGACGACCTTCGATATGGGATTTAACTAACCCATGGACGATGACGTCGGAGACTAGAATCGGAAGAAAGTTATTTTCAATGGAACGGACCAGACGGGCCATTTCATCATATTTTGCTTGCTGGGACATTTTGTCATCAGACAACAGTTTCCAGTGGAGATTGTCCACTTCGGTAATCTTAGACTGTGCCAATTTAAAACGTCCCTGGGATTCGCCTTCGGCAAAACCGAATTGGTGACAAACATAACCAAGGCCAATCCCAAGCAGGGTGATAGTTGCAAACAAACCAAAATTGTCTTTCATAGTGCACCATTAACAAAAGAGCAAGGGCTCTGGGTTGTAGAAAATAAACGGGAAGACCGAAGCCCTCCCAGTGAAACTTACACGTGCATCCCACAAAGGTTACTTACGACCATGTTTGCTTTGATACGGAAAGCACGACCTTTTTCCAGGGTGTCATGAACCAACGACAGGCGGGTCAGTAATGGTTCCAGATTACCCATCACGTAGTTGCGTTTTGCCAGATTGATGTTTTGCTCAATCTTGTCTTTGCACAGCTTTGGATCTTTTCGGATTTCTACTGGAGCATCCGAAGCTTCCCATTCTGCAATCAGTGCACGCGACATCGATTCCACCGCAGTCAGATGACGTTCGGTAGGATCGTTCGGGAATAGAGTCTTGAAGATGTAACCACCCAAGGCCAGCCCAGCCAATGAGCAAGCAGTAGTTACGAGAGCTTTACCAGTATCTTGAAAGAAAGACATTTTGTATCTCCTATTAATTGCTGAAGTCAGTGAAGTGAATGCAGGTAGCGGTGGCATCAGCTTCTTTCAAAGCATCTTCCAACAACGCAGGTTCGGTTTCTTTGATCAGTTGGTTTTTGTAAATCTCGAAGGTTTTATTCCACAAGATTTCTTTTTCTTCCTTAGTCCGTTCCAGACCTTGGATACCCTGACGCATTTTCAAAACCACGGTACTGACCGCATTTGCGCCATTAACTGCGTTGTTGATCATGCGAATGCCGAACGATGCAGCAAAGCCCAGTGAGATACCCACGAGTGCACGAATTGCGTATTCCATTTGAATCCCCTTATTAAAAATTATACGAATGCATCAGTTTGTCGAAATCAGCAGTGAACTTACGACGACGGTCATCATCGAAGAATTGTGCCGACAGCATGGTGTGGATGGTCATGGCCTGTGCATGGAAAGCTGAAATCTTTTCCACTCGGGTAATCTCTTCTTTAGAGATACCTTTATACAGTGCCTCCAAACGAAGAATAGCTTCGATAGAATGTTCTTCGTCAAAACGACGAGTTGAACGAGTCTTGATGAAACTACCCAAAGGAACAGCTAATGCAGCAAGCCACGGTAACATATTTATCTCCTAGCGTTATGCGAGTTCTTCAGCAGCCATTACTCGGACTGCGGCGGTGTAACGGATATAATCAACATCGGTAAGTTGCCGACGGGCGGCAACCATCAAAGGTTTCATGTGGTTGAGGATGTCTTTCACATCGACTGACTTGTTGCCGCCTTTAAAAGCATCGGCAATTTCTTTGATCATTCTTTTGGCTTTATCTTTCTGACGTTCAAGAACTACGTTTTGATTGCTCTTGATCAACCAATCGCATCCGATGTAAAGAGCGACACAGATCGACATACCAACGACTGCTTTGATATTGGACATTTAAATCTCCTAAAAAGAAAACATGTAAAATTGATTAAACCAAAGACTCTTATGAGTTTCGGCGTTAGAAAGGGTTATTCGTGGTACAGACTGGTTTAATATCACGAAAGTAATATAGTCATTTATTCTGTTTAAATGCAATATCTCTTTCGTGATACCCCTCATCCTTTTACAGATAAGGGATATCCCAGGGTTTAAAGAATTACAGTCTGACAAGTTGCATTCAGACCAAGCAATTCTAAGGTGTGGGTATAGAGTTTCAAGATACCTTGGGTTGGTACCTCAAATACCCAGACACCATTATCCCGAGTAATGAGCCGAGGAGAATGCACCTTACGGAAAGATTCCATGTTGATGTAATCTTCCCAGGTATTACACGGGATGGTCAGATGAGTGGTAGTTGGATGATACACAGAAACTTTTGGATTGATCTCTGCGACCCGACGACGGAGTTCATCAATGTGGATTGATTTTTCCAGATCGATGATGTGGCGATTATCAGGAACGTGTTCCATCTGAAGGCCGTTGGCGCGATTTAACTCCAGTTTAAGTTCATCCAGAACTACCCACAAAGCACTGGTCGAAATCGTATCTGGAAAAGCAAGAAGAAAGCGCATTAGGTATTTCCTTTTGATTACGATTTAGAAAGGGAGTGGACCAAGTTCGACCTTGATGAATTTCTCATCAGGAGTGTTTTCCAAAATCTTTGGCCATGGGGTTTTATATTTATCCGTTGCCGCTATGATGTGGAAATGGTCTTTTGTTGAATGGCTGTTACCCTCAATCGTTGTTTCCCAACCCGCTTGTTCAAATGCAGTAAAAATCGCATTTCGAGTAGCGTTGTTGATCTGCCCAGAGACCTTAGCCACAAAATACTTGTACCCGGTTTCATCTTCCGTAATGCAATGAATTGGAAGTTTTTGCGGATCGTTCATGGTGCGACCGATGGCATCTAGAATAGTATTCCGACGCATCACATCAACCCTGTTGAAGAGGTCTTCTGGTTTTGCAATCTTGGTTGGGATTTCTTGGGTCATTTTTTATACTCACTCGGGTTATTGGGAGTCATACGGATCTGGTTTCTAGAATACAGCTGACGGCATGAAAAGCGAAATCAGATGCACCAAAGATAGATTCATTAAAAGCTTGTGATGCCAAAGTGATTGGAGAATCAAATTGGAGCACCGGGGCGTCATGAAAATGAATATGGTAATGATACTTATCTGGGTACTTAACAGAGAAGATACCATAAGCCAAACCGTTTTCACGAAGCTGGTCCAACACGGAATAAAAAGGAGCCTCCGCTCCCAGTTCTTCTATTGTTTGAATAACCATCTTTGTTAGATTAGCATCAAACGTTTCACCGCGTTTAGGTAAACGGTAACTTGGATGTGTTTGCATTAGGAGTTTCCTATTTAGACGGCATAAAGGCCCACCTTACGTGAGCCCTTAAGTTTTATTTGTTAGACATCCATGGAGGATATACACAAACGATTTCATTTGGTATCTCTTTCGAGGTTTCTTCAATCATTTCACTGACGATATCAAAGGACAACTTTCCATTACCGCAACCCAATGGAGGCATTACGATTTTCCACTTGGGATTGATACCGCCTTCTTCTTCCGAGACGTTATTGATGATCCACTGCAAACCAGCAGCAACATAATCGTAAGTAGAATTGTCACGCCACTTTTCTTTGGTGGGTAACATGAGATAATTCTTATCATCGTCGCCTTTATACAAAGCACAATTGCCGATGGTGATGATACGCATCTTGCAATCATGTTTGTACTGCCTGAGAAGCTCTGGGAAGCGCGAAGAGAAGTCTTCCGCCACACCTGTACCCATTACGCCGACGGTGTTCACAGTGATTACGTAAAGGTCTCCAGGTTCCTTGAAGATATCTTTACCGATTATGAAATTAGCCATTTGTTTGGCCCCCATTAATTTGATTTACTTGAGGATCGTCCGATCACTCTCATTAGATTATACGCTTTAATCCAACGATAGTTTTAACGTAATAAATCGAGTATATCTATTACGTTAAAACTATCGGGGACCCGAAGATCCCCGTAGTTATTATTCAGTACGAATAGTAGTGCCTTTAAAGACACCCCGGCATGCAACTCCTTTGACAGGCTTCCCATTTACACCAGTTGCCGTGAATTGCGTACTGTAGTCATCGCTCTGTGCACACCCAAATGCAGACCAACCATGGGTCTTGATATTGGTATAGCCCATTGCCGATAACGCTTTAACTGCGCCCTCGTTATCAGAACAACCAACGAGAGCCAGCAGCATACCGGCGAGGATAAGCTTTTTCATGCGATACCTTATTTAATTTGTTTACGGACAAACAGCAGGAAAGCAGCAACCGTCATCGTCAAAGTGAGACCTTGCTGAATATAGCGCATCGCGTTCGCATTGTGAACAGTCACGATGTTACGCTGTGCATTTTCTTCTTTGGTTTTAGCTACGTCATAGAACATGTTGAATTCCTTTTATCTGGATTTAGTCACGTGAGTAATATAGTCGTTAAATATTCTACAACTTACCGCGTCCCCAAAGTTTCCAGAAAGCCCGCTTATGAATACGCAAGGCTTCGAGTTGTTCTTGATATCGGTAATCAGGATCATCGATTTGATCCGCCGACATTAAATGGGACATGGATTGAATATTACGGTTTACAAAACAAATCGCTAAGTAAACCGCCGACACCCAACCAACTGTAATTAACAAATCCATTAGCAATATCCAATCAATGACATTACGCCACTATTACGATTGATGAGATAATGATTGAATCCATTTTTCTGCATCAAGTAATTAATGACTTCCGCTTTAGCACCATGGTCGATAAAACGTTTAATCAAGTCACGGGTCGCCACCGATTCTAGACCCTGTGCCTCAATAACCCGATCTAACAACTTAGGGTTCATTTCCATAAGCAATGCCAATTCAGAAGAGGCAATACTACTGGTAATGACAGTGGTGTGAACGTACGCGCGGTAGAAGTTAGCACGCAATAATGCATCAATGGTTCTACGGACTTGATCGGCTTCACGGATTGCCCGTTTGTTGTAGGGTGCCAATTTACGGATTACCCAGTGATGGGCCTTTATGCCGTACTTTACAATGACCCAGACGCCAATGACAAAAACAATGAGTGCAACAATACCTAGAACTTGCATGTGACCTCCTATAGGCCGAAGCAGCTGATGCTAATGATTAACAGGACCAAAGTTACCAGTACCACCGGAGTCAAGCTCAGATAGTCTTTGGGAGCTTTCTTGGGGAATTCAGATTGCATTATAAAGTTCCTATTGGAAAGACGGTATAAAGCCTTCCAAACGGAAGACTCTATTGGTTTATTATCCCTGTTGTAATATAGTCATTTTATTTTCTATATTGTAAACAACAATAAAAGCAACGATTAAACCCGCATCATCACAATACGGACTAATCTTTGCAATCTTGAAAGGGATCGTGTTCAATGCAACCCGCAAGGTCGAATAAAGAGCACGAAGATAAAACACCACAACACTCGGAGGAATAGCATACTTCTGAATTTCTGTTTCCAGTTCCAGCGTGAATGTATTCCAAACCCGAGCGTCATGTGTATAAAAGAAGTTGTGCTGGTGCAACAACCATTGACAAGCAAATCCGTAATACGTGTCCAACACCCGCATATCAAGGTCAATGCAATTTTTCAAACCATCTTGGTATTGATACGACCATACGGGGTCAATTGATACAATTGCATTGGCCATTAGTTTAACTCACTGGTGGGGCATTCGGATCTTCAATCTTCCGGGTAATGAAAACCGCAAGTTGGGCTTTTGCTGGATAACGTGAGTTCTTAATGCCGGGGTTAGCCGGAGCACGTAGTTCCTCTGCACCAGATAATACACCCAAGTAAGAACTTACCGTATCTCGATCGACTGTCATGTATTTAACAGGCATACCAGGATACAACAGGTCAATATCGCCATGGGTCCATTGAATGTCCAACTGCTGTCCTTGCTTGCGTGCCAGTTCCGAGTATTCCAAATATGGATTATCCGTAATGGCTTGCTTAGCTTGGCGGAAGTTTGTATTATTGCCTTGAAGTTTATCCACGGCAACTTCATAAACGTTTGATGCACGGTCAATTAACATCTTACCGTCTTTAACCAGATCGATACCTCTGACCAAGTTCTTAGCTTGAGTAAACCTTACACCGTTACCGCTGTTCAATTTATCAAACAAACTCGCATCATTCAGTTTGGCTGTACCTGTGCAAATAATCGTTAGGTTATTGCCTTCCAATCGATACGTGTATTCACCACCCTGATAACGATCGTTAGGAACGTTAATAATGGTTAGTGTCAACTGGTTCTTCTTGGATCGATCAACGTCGTATAACGGATAAATGTAAAAGACCTGATTCTGCAAATACCGACCTACCCCAGCTGGATACAATCCACCTTCTTTCTCATGAATCCAAAAAGGAATATTCTTTAATGGAGTCTGTGGGGGAATAACCACATTTTTCCGTACTGTGGTGTTGTACCCATCTGCGATCTCTATCCGAAGAATTCGATCAGTATCTTTCTTTGACATCGCGCTTTGCAACTTAAGACATTCCGCATGTAGGCTATCCATACCTGTCATGTTACGATACGTATCCCCACCTTGCAGCATGAGTGCACCATAAGCAGAAGCTTCAATCAACTGCATGTTAACGTCAACAAAAGGAGTGGCAAGATCAATCGCCTCCCTTGACGACATTGCTGCGTTCTTATTGGTTAGTGTGATGTCATTGATGTTTTGGATGACGACATTGTAACGCCGTGTGATAGAAGGTTTGTCAGGAACCGGATTACTGGTACCTGGTGATAATTCCACATAGGTTACATCGACGATAATGTTGTCTCGATTTTTCAACAGATCGAAAGCGTACACACCGCCGGTAACCTTAACCTCCATCATCTTGATGTCAGCCCATTGACTGCTGGCATAACTACGGACGGTTCGAAGTGATTCAATTCGAATGGGATCAACCCAAATATCCCCGGCTTTGATTTTAATAGTCAATACCCGGTTTGAATCACCTGAACCTTCACGGATTACTTTGTCGACTTCTTTTAGCAAGAGGGTAGCGTCGACGGCCATTAGTCTTTCCCACTAAAGATGTATTGTTCGATACGATCCACTTTAGAATCATATCCCTTAATGTTACCTTGCGCATCATTGACCCGCGCTTGTTCCCAACGTCGAGTTGCCCCAGCGTTACGTGCACGACCAAAGCGTAACAGTTTGTCCATCAGCGCAGAACGAACATCCGCTTGTGGCATGATGGTCATTACAGTCTGGTGAACTTCTACAGCCATTGATTCCAGAATACGCAGATCTTCAATAGGTGGGAAGGAGCTTGGCGGGATTGCCGCATAAGTCATATCTTGCCAATCTTGGAGATGCTTTTGGATGTCGACGTACATCTGGATGGATTCACGAGGATCACAGAAACTGAAAGCATTACCTTCAGCATAGATCATCGCTAAACCAGCGGCAGTCATCCATGTTCTTTCCATGGGGTTAATACGAGTACGATCGAGCGTGGTGTTGCCTGATCGAGGAGAACCTACTTTGGTGAGATACCCAGCAGAGTAGGTTGCCAGTTCAGGAACATTGACACTGTATCGCAAATTCCATAACCGCCATGCAGCGGTATTATGGGTCAGGATTTTGTCATAGTCCTTGTGCATTTATTTTCGCTCCCCTGGCATATGCGATAACTGCCAGTAACACGATGTGGTAGTAATACCGTTCAAGGTTATCCCAGTCAAAGCAATGGGAAATAACCGATTTCAATTGTTCCATGTTAAGCGGTTCACGATTGATTGTTTGCTTTACAAGGATTTCCAGCTTTGACTGAAGCTTTGTATCACAACGATAAAACGGCTCAGTAAAAACATAATGCGTATCGCGAACGATTGGATGAATGTCTGGTGGAATTGTCCAGGCTTCTACAGAGTCTTCTAACTCAGGTGCGATCCTTCTAAACCACACTGCATCGCGTTCCAATTGAGTCGTGTATCCATTTGGTTCTGGACGACGAGGTCGACCTTCACGGAAAGGTGTACCCATTGGACGATAGCGATCTTCCAAGTCATATTGGGAGTCTACATCCGTCGGTGCATCAATTGGAAATACGAACCGCATGATCCCAGTAAATCCGATTGCTTGAAGTTCTGGTCTCCACCGAGAGATCCGCGTAGGAACCAAGTGTGCACGTTCCGTAGAATCATAACTACGTGATGGGTCCATACGAATCAAAGAATCCCAAACCGTAGGTTGTTTCATAACGGGTTCTGACTGCACGTTTAGTTCACGGCATTCACGCATACGAACATCAACCGAAGGACCAATCATCATAATGAACGCTTTGGTTGCAAAGTGATCATACACGGTTTCCAGTTGATCAGGAACAACCATTGTACGGAACTGTGGACTGAAGAAGTCAGTAATGTATCGACGAACGATTTCATTATAAACACGACTTAGTTCTTTACGATCGTAAAACGCTTCACCTGTGATAAATGGACCACAACCACTGGCCAAAGAATCCATATCGAAATACAGAGTCTCTTTCGATTTCCAAGTAAGGTTATCGATATCGGCTTTTGTTACTTCCCGAAGCATCTTCCATTCAACAGCGAAAGTCGAATCCCGCAAGTGTGTTTCACGACGACGCGAAGTAATCGTAAACAAACCCAACTTCCCGTCACCGATGTTGGCAATGAACATGTCGTTCAATTGTGGGGTCAGGAAAGGAAACGTAAAACCACCGCCAGTCAAACTAAACCGGTCAATGTTTTCTGTGTGTGCCCCTTCCAGAGAACGCGTTACCTTCAAGGGTAGTTTCTTAATCCGACGATAAGTTTGATAGATCGGTTTACGAGACAAGTCCAACACGGAAGGTTCAGTAGTGCGACCCAAGACTTGACTGAAGTATTCCACTACCCAGTTAGAACCGGTAGTCCAAAGTTGGAGACTGGCACTTGCCTGATACTTGGTATCGATACAAATGCCATCATATTCGTACGGTTCAGTCTTGACGTTAATCGGGTCAATGTCAGGTGGAATTTCTTGTGATTCTGTTTCTTCAAATAACGCCATGATTAACGTCTCTCTGTGATGATTTGACCAAACAGAACATTGTAAGGTCCTTTAAGATCTCGGGAGATGTTATCTCCATTATGCGAGTCGTCCATATCTTCGATGGTGTCTTTGATGTCTTTAAGTTTAATGATCCCTGTATCTAGGGTTGGACAATCTTTCGTCCAATCCGAAGTACCTTCACCGGGACAGTCAATCGACGGTGTTCTTTCTCGACCTACACCCAATAGTTCCAATTCAGATAAAGGCTTCTTGCCGATACCTACGTTGAACATATTGCACAGTGTCCAAAACATCGTTGGGTAACGACGCAAACATTGAATGTTCTTTTCCGTTAAGGAATACCAATTCATGTTGATTGAGGCTTGAATGTGATAAACCGCTTGCGGGTCAAGAGGTAGTGTCGAACGGATAATCAAAGTACCGGGTTTAAACTCCAGTGGAATACGGGTCCACTCATCGTTCTTATAGAGACGGAATTCAAACATTCCCCCATTGTTCAATGCTGCGTTACCTACCTGAGAGAAATACTCAAGGAAATAACATTTGAACTTATAGGTACCTAGTTTCTGAAGATCCAACAAGTCTTCTAGATCAGGACAACTCAAAGACAACAAACCGGTAAAGAATGTAAATCGATGTTTAGGAATCTCAGGTGGATTCCAGTCGTCAGTATCTGGATATTGAATCCAGGGAATAAAACCATTCGTTACCAAGACAAACATCTTATCAAATGCTTCCTTCATTCGGCTAACTCGGCGCAGCGCGTCACGGTGAGTATAGTAGATTCCAGCTGGCCGCCATTTTGCAGCGATAGGTTTCTGATGGATGACCATCGGATACTTACAGTACAACTGCGTAGGACGCTCATAGCGGAAGAAGAAGCTGATTCGGGAAGTCCATGTACCGGTATTGTCATCGGACTTACTGAGGGCCTCAGGAGAAGACGTGAAGTCAAACCATCCAACAATGTTTAGTTGTCTTTCAGGAATAGTCAGTTCCGGGTCGGTACCGTACAAAGTTTCCAGTATGGTAGTAGGCCAATTCCAATTCTGTTTAACCCAATCTTCATAAGACAAATCAATCGGAAACTCTGACGACTGAAAAGTATCGTACAGGTGACGCATTAGCTCAATTACACGATCGGGCACTTGGTAACTATAGTTGGCATCCAACGTTAATTCGGCACCACCCGATTCAATTCGTGTACGCGCATCATCTAACCAGCGTTGTGCAATTACCATACCTGGAGCTTGATACTCGATATCCATTCGAACATCGACAAAGCGACGAATTGGAGTAAAACGAATATCGCGTAATTTGTCTTCAAAGATCGGAACGTTTTGATTGTTCTGTGTGTTGGTTACCAAGGTGAACATTTCGTTTGCTTGTTCGTCGTAGGTAATCACAACGCGTTCTTGGGGATCGTACTTAACCCCATGTGAACAGCAACTACCAAACTCACCACCATTCATGGGAACGGAATCTGCTCTACCTGGGAACAAGAATTCTGTCTCAGGTGGGACTTGCAAAACTAGGGCTAATTGCGCTGCCGTATCAACCATTACTTTACGGATGACCGATTCATAGACGTCAGGCAAGGGGACACGTGCATGTGGCATGATACACCTCTATTTAAATAATCATAAGATTTGGCCACAAAGGCATAAAGCCTCTCCCGAAGAAGAGGCCGTTATGTTGTTACACAGCTTTACGTACAAGGTTGACCAGTGCTTCTGCAACATCCAGAGCATGACCAGCAGTGAACTTGTAGACATCTACGTGACGCTTCATTGCCGATGGCAGGTCGCTAGTCATGTAGTCCAGACGCTTGGATTCTTCCCAGCTGGTAGCTTGAGCATTGTCAGACAGTGCTTGTTTCCGTAGGTTAACACCTTTAGCGACGCGTTCAGCAGCTGGGATACCAGTCTTCTTCGCGATGTCTTGTGCAATACCAGTGTAGACTTTAGCGAACTTCAGCAAGTTAACCAAGTCTCCTTTGGTCAGTTTAGCGGTTTTGATACGCTCAACTTTATCCCGACCAGGAGAAGGAATACCATCTTTAATGCTTTCCTTATTTTCCTTCTCGGATTGAACCAACTTGACGCCACCCAACATACTGCCGTCGAATACCGAAGGCGGATAAGATGCAACAGGCGATTTCAGGGCATCGATTGGTTGCAACAGTTTTGCTACTTCACCAGCGCCACCAGTGTTGATTGCTTTCAACAAAGTATCGGTAACGGTAGTCAAGAACTTTTCGTTAGCCCCGAGACCACGTGAAGCCATTGCGGTAATGGTTTTCAGGTCAGACTGAATGCCTGTAATAAGGTTACCTGATTTGGAGGCCAGGTCAGCAGAGATACCCGAAACTTCGATAGGACCTTGTGGATTGGCTTCTTCCACTTTCTGACTGGCTACGTCAGCGTTCTTGTTAATGGCAGTAGCACGCGATTCGATCTTACGAACCAAACCACCCTTGCGCCAATAATCAACAACTCCATCCGCCAGGCGCATCTGCATATCACGGAAACGTTTGAAGAAACCACGGAAGGATTCCAAAGAGGCAGTATAAGCTGCTTCCATGTCGTCTTCACTGAAGTCTTCCAAACTTGGGACAGCAGGACTTGCTTTATCGCCGAACGATTCTTTCCACATTTGCAGTTGGTTATTTGCAGCCATCAGATACTGTGGAGAGAATTGTTTACGCTTCAAACCCATTTCAAGAATGGTAGAGAAACGTTCAACAGCAGCAACGTCTTCTTCGATCGCGTCGACAGTCATTTCTTCATCGACAGCCTGAATTTCAGCATTCTCTTCTTCTTCCTGAATTTCGTCAGCAATAGCGTCAGCTTCAGCGGCTTGTTCTTCAGTGACTTCGGGATCGAGATCTTCAGTTTCAAACGCATCAGCATCATCGATGCCATCGGACTCGGATTCTTCAGGTTCGGCCGGAGGAGCGTCAATGTCTGCTTCCGAATCAACTTCAGCAGGGGTTTCTGCGTCAGTTGGAGTTTCGGCATCAGATGGGTTAGCCTCGGCTTCCGCTACTTCAGCATTGACTTCAGCAACTTCTACTGGATCAACCTGAGTGCCATCCGACAGTTCCGTAACTTCTGGTTTCTCAGTAGTTTCGGTTGTACCAAAAGGATTTTCAGCACTGGTTTCAGCTTGTTCTGGTTCAGCTGCGGCACTGATCGCATTGAACAGTGTATCGGTAGCTGGAGCAGAATCGTGGGCCAAAGGAGAAGCGTCAACACCGGCAGTATCGCCAGCCACTTCGTTTTCATTCAAGGTGTCAGCCTGATTAGTTACATCAGTTGATTCAGGCGGAGTGGTTTCAGGAACCGGCTCGCTATCTGGAACTGGTGCATCTTCAGGTTCATCCATTGTCTCAAGAGAGACATTGAGATTACGGTATCTACGAATACGGATCATGAGTTAATGCCTTTGCAAAGGATTGTGAGTTGTGCCTTTCGTCGAGGCACAACACAGAAAGCGTGACGAAACGGCGTTTCAAATAATTGGTCAGCTAATGTTTGCTTCACACACATTCATTACGGCTTTCATTGTCCGTAAAGAATGGGAATACAGTTCCAGGTAAGGAGAAGTCATCCAGCTGATTACCGTTTCAATCAAACTAACAATCTGGCGATAATCCTCTTCCTTGTCAACGTTTGGATCATCAAGGCGTTTACGAACATGCTCAATAGCCCCACGTAGATCGTTCAACCCTCGGGTACGGGTAGATAAAAACAAACTACCGGTAGTTGATTCCAATATTGCCCCAATTTCTTTTACTAGTTGCATGATTGCATCAAACGTACTTAACGAAAAACGCGACCATTCAATCGATTCAGGAAGAGGAGGTGTGTCAAGACGGGTAGGAACCAATTCCAGTTTGACACTTCGAATATTGTCAAATGCTGAGCCAGACAAATCTGAGAATAAACGTAAGGTAACGTTACCCAACATTGGATTACTAATAAGAACATTGTTCTCAGAAATAAACCCACGTTTTCCATAAAGATTCAATGGACTGAATGGAGAAATGGCTTGAGCGACTGCTTCGACGCCAGCATCTTCATTAACCAGCCCTACGAGAGTCTGTGCGCACCCAGGAAGAGTTCTATCCATCATGCCGTAATACGACTGCAATACATCCCGAGTTCGCGCCAGCATCGTCTGGAGAGACATAGCATCTTTTATAATCTTACCTCGAACCACATAACTGTTAATTCGAGTAGAGATTGTAAAAGTCCCATTCTGGTTCATATTTCGAACATGTTGGCGAGAACGAATGATCATGTCCTCATGGCGCTCTTGCAATTCCATTAAAATGAGCGTTACACCAGACTGGTTATCATGAAAGGTCTGGAACAAACGTTTGGTCCATGCAATGATGCGATCCAGAATATCTTTTAAGGTATCAACAAACCCTTCCAAAGACATTGTTGGAGCACCTACCTCAAAGCGTTCTTTAAGAACAGTTCGAAATAATTCCAGACCACCAATCATACCCAGTAGTTCATCTTGTTCATTATCGGAACTCAGAAGCCTTGCAACCTCTGCGGGAGTAGCTGCATCTCCGATAACCCTTTCCTTATAACGAGTAACCATGTCGTCGATTGTTTCACCGCGACGTTCTTCCATTCGTTTAAGTCGTGCTTTAAAATCCATAAGGATCTCCTGACATAAAACGGGACCCCGAAGAGTCCCGTCAATGTATTATTCGCTTTTGTTTTTAAGGAAAAGCGTTTCTTGTTTCAGAACACCCAGATATGCATTCAAACCACGAACGATGTATTTGATTACATCTTTGTGACCAGGGTTAGTTACACGGACCAACTTAACAGTGGACTCTGCAACTTTCTTAGCTTCGGAGGCACTAGCTTCGTCCATCTCTTGATCTTTAACGTACTTGTGCATTTTCTCCAACTCTTTCAGCACTTCCGTAGCCGAAGTTTTAACTTTACGCTGAGCTTCACCCGACTGCTTAAGCAGGTCAATAGTTTTCTCAACGATAGTCAGAGTCTGTTCGATCGCAGATTTGTTACGGGCAGGAATCTTAACATCGGTTGGATATTCCGATGGAGTGATTTCGATATCGTGACCTTCCCACTTAGTGACCGTACCTTCAGCAACAGACCAAGAATGTTCGGCTTTGTTAATAGTAATAACGCCACCTGGAACTTCCATGCGTTCATCACCAAGAGCCGATACAGGACTAGCCTTACTATCGACTTGTTTGATAAAGTCTTCCGCATTACCAGCCGCAGGATTATACTTGTTAACAGCCGAAGCAATTTCACCGTAATACTTAGCGACTTCATTCGGATAGATGTGCGAAGCGAATGCAGCTACCGCAGTAAACAGACTCGCTTTTGGATAAGTCAATGTTTTACCGGTATACAAGAACTGTGGATTCTTAATTTCCAATGGAGCATCGGTAATGGTATCAGAACCACGGTTAGCCAGTTCTTTACGCAGGGCTTTGGCTTTGAGTTCCAATGCAGTAACGCCGGTCATAATTTCTTCAACAGTATCCAGACCGGAATTCAACAAGTCTTTCAATAGTTTCAGGAATCGCTCCCAACCTTTAGCCAGGGTACCTTTCAGATCTTCCATCGAAACGGTAGCGCGACGCAGGGCGGAACGGGAGTCACCATGATAACCTTCAAGACCAGTAGTCAGGTCTTCAAGACCAAGACGACGTTTGCAAGAAGTCAGACCAACGTGCAATACCGAAGCAGTCTGTACAGAGAAGCCATCCAGACCAGCTGCTTTCAGTTGACCGATATAAGCTTCGAGGGCTTCGGTAACTTCTTCAGTTTCGTTCAGTTGATCTTCAAGTACTTTCTCATCGTCATCAGTCAGTTCTTGAGCGGTATCTTGCATGTCACCATCGGTACCCGGAATATCCATCAGCGCCATCGAATCATCAAGATCGTCTGGTTCATTGGTCACGCCCAGTTCTTCAGTTTCACCGGTTGGAGCAGCAGGAGCGTCACCGCTAGTAACTTCGCCACCCAGATCGCCTTCAACAGTTTGATCCGAATTGGGGATACCGTCACCGACGGCCAGTTCAACACCTTCTACGACTACACCTGTTGCAGGAGAGTCACCAGTTACATCCCCAACTGGAGCAACTACATCGGCCACTACGTCGGTTGGAGTTTCTGCATCAGGGGCTGGGGTGGTGCCGATTTCATCAGGATTGGTTTGGATACCGGTTGGTTCAACCACGGTACCTTCGGTTTCGGCAGTCGCCAAGTCAGCAGCGCCTACTTCCTGATCGTTCAGAGACTCTTCTTGAAAATCTTCGGTGGACGCAGTTGGCGTGTACTTATTAATATTCTTGAGCATTATACAAGTTCCTTCGAATTGGCCTGTATACAGGCAAAATGGTTAACCATACTATTGACGATTGGTTAATTTAACTAGGCTGCTTCTTTGTTCTTACTGTAGAAACTGAGTTCTTTGTCGACCAAAGCAAGCTTGTCATTCAACGCTTTGTCAATAGCTGCATATACAGCAGGCAATCCTGTCTGCATCAAACGTTGGGTTGTTTGTAAGGTGTACACTTCACACTGAACTTGCAGCATTGCCGCTTCCATCGTAGAAGACCGACGGTTCTCAAGCTTAGCAATATCGTCAACCGCCTTATTTAAAGAGTTATCGATACGAGTAAATTCAGATAAAGTATTTGAAACATCTTTGGCTTGGCTAATGAACTGCATAAGTTCATTCTTCTGCCGAACTGGTACAACCACCTCTTCGTCTGGAGACAGGTTGTTAGTTTGGAACATCAGTTTAAATCCATTCGATACATGAATGTCTTTACCATCAACCCAAGCTAAAGTTTCATTGGGCATCAGTTTCGGTTCCATATTTGAATCTAATTGTGCTTTGAAATCTTCAATGTTACCCGACTCAAAATCATACACGTTTAGAGTATGGTAAACATCTTCAAATAACTTTAGCAGGTTAGGACCGTATTTGTTTTTCAACCATTCAACCAGTTTCTTAGCTGGGGTTAAATCCTGCCCAACAAACTCTTTCCCTGAATACAACCGACCGGCATGTGGAACTGTGTATTCCGTTTGGGACGGCTTATCTGAGACAAGATTACGGATTTTGTTTTCATAAGCCGAGATCTTGTCGATCAATCCACTCATCATTTCTTGATAAGCTTCACGTAACTGTGCAAAGAACTGCATCAGATGAGTAATTAGTTTCTTGATGAATTCTGCACCTTTTTCAATCTTCTCTTTGATGTCTTCAATTGAAACAGAATACGTCAAACGAGCAGACCTTGGGGAAGCATCGAATTCTTCAAGTCCCAGAGTTGTAGCCGAGATACGGAATGCGCGATCAACACGTCTTAACGAGACATGTAACACCGCGGCAGTTTGTCCGGTGATCTCTCCTTGTAGTACCAGGTTTGCATATTGTTCGAGTGAGGTGAATGCATCCTCAAACTGTTCAAACGCAAGAGTGAGTTTATTGGGCAACATTACAGTAGTCCTAGTGAATGAAACTATAGAATTAACTACCGGCATAAAGCCTCCCCGTGAAGGGAGGCTCTACTTTTAACTCATATGGGAATTGAGTTCATCCGAGGAAGTACCGCGGGATTTGGCTTCAGTTTCAATTTGCTTCGATTTAGTAACAGCTGTCATGAGTAGGTGATGACCAATGTTAGCTTGTTTCTGAACCGAAACTTTCTTCAACATACCCATTGCGGAATCGGTATGCTCGCCCAATTGCATTACTTTATCAAAAGCTTCTTGGGATTTAGCGAGAACGTCGTCAATTGCTGTCAACAGGCCACCAAGTTCACCACTGAATGCTTCGTCTTCTTGTAGTGTACGAAGAAGTTCCGACCGTGAACGGGCACGGTGTTTGGCTTCATGTGGTGTATCGGAATCAATGAGAAGCAGCTCAGACGAGTTCTCAGCATAGTCTACAGTAATGTCACCCGCAATTTTAAGCCCCGCTTTAGGTGCTTTCGACAACCAATCTTCGTAAGCACTTTCCAAAGCTTCTGGATCATTACCTTTCTGTGGTACCATCGCAATACCACTAAGCAACCATGGGGTATACGAGCGAGTAAACCACTTGCAGAACGCAGCGTCTTTAAAGAAACCTAGTTCCAACTTACCGTCGGTAAAGAGAGCAGGGGACGAGATGGTCATTTCTTCGCCATCTTCCTCAGGTGCAGCTTCCACTGTCTTTTTAAGCGAGCCGATATAACTTTTGAGCTTATCGTATTTAGCGCGTGCGCCACGGATTTGTTCGCCAAGCCATGCCAACAGCTTTTTGAACATCTCCACCAACTTATCACCGGCAGCACCAATCCGATCACCGATGTCTTCTAAAGAAATAGTCGACTTATACAGAGCCGTCCGAGGAGATGCGTCGACACATTCCAAAGCCGGAGTTACCTTACTGTAACCGATAGTCCGGTCAATTTGACGGAGATGTACGTTCATTACAGCTTGGGTCTGACGACTAATGCCGTCTTGACCAGCTTCTTTCAGAATGGACAGATAAGCTTCCAAAGATTCTTTGGCTTCTTCAACCATACCAGTTTCGCTTACGGCGTCGGGATTTACATCGGAAGTCGTGTTCCACTCGGTCGACTGTGGATTGATGTCTTTGTTTTCAGCAACAGATACTTCGCCGTTAGCGTCAAGTGTTACAGGGGCATCTACGGTTTTTTCAGTTTCAACAGAACTCATGGTTCACCTCAAGCTTTTGGAATATACGGAGTGTTTGGACACTATAGAGTTAAACAACTTTTCGACTTTCGGGTTTGATGTAGGAATTCAATTCAACATCGGCAACATGGGTCAAGCCACCCGCTGTCATTAACAAGGAACTGATCGTGGTGTAATAATCCGAAGCCATTTTCATGACGTTATGGACTAACACAGATGTGTCATTTACAATAACACTTACGGAAGGCATACCTGGGACTTTTACGTCGTCATGTTCATCACCATCTGGCGCTCGCATTTGACCGGCTTTATTTCTAACACGTGTAGCGGCTTGTTGTAGTTTATTAATCACATTAATAAGCTTATCAGTATTGCCTTTCTGGCCAATGAACAAACTGATAATTGCTTCTAATCGAACTACCCGTTGGCGGATGTTATTAGTTGCATCCACATCAAAGATACCGTCCGAATCAGTTGTGTCTTTTAGATCTTCGACTTTGTTATACTTAATCGAAAACCCACGCAATGTGTTAACCAGAAACTTCCAATCTTTAAGCTCTTCCGTATTGGTCTCGGTTGGACCGGTGGCATAGAGCGCGCGATTAGATTGAACAGGCTTACCGCGATAGACTGAAGCTGCGTAACTAAAACGTTCATCATTCTCAACTTCCAAAGCTCCTTTCATCCACACCCTAGGTGCGAAGCGAGCGAAGTCTTGAGTAGCGTCGTCAGTGAACTCTTTATCGAACTGCAACTTGTTTAGAATGTTGGTAATGGCATCGACATATGGGATTAAGACTTTCAAGAAGAAAGCAAACGCATTGTTTACGGTATCCCACAACGCACTGACGTCTTTAACCTCAGCAGTACCATCGATATTGTAACGTTGGAAATTATTGATCTTAAAGGTTTCTTCGTAGGCGTCATTTTTAATTGCACCTGCTCTGGTTTCTAAAAGATCTAACGCTTCCTTGGTTCGTGCTGCGCCTTGTTGGATTGATTCATCGAATGCTTTTAAGCGTGGAATGATTTCCTTAAACGACGCAAGCGTTTTATCCCAGACTAGGGTACTTGTTTTATTAATGTCTTCAAGCGACACATTTTGCTTTTGTTCAAGATATCGAAGGGCATACATCTCACCCGTATCGAAGTATTGCATAAAAGCAGAGTGTTGACTAATATGACCTTGAGCAACATTAACTAACGCTGCCAATTTATTCGCATGTGATTCTAATCCAAGCCAAAGCTCAGTCAGTGAACCAGACATAATGGAAGGGTCACCCCCTCCATCTGTCTTTAGCGAATTAGATTGGTGTACTGAGTCACCATTCATAATTCTTACCTATCTTTTACTTTCACCGAAACGGTGCCAAACAACAGATGCAGTGTATACATCATGTCATCGAAACCACCTTTGTGCGACATCCATTTCTGAATCATTGCTTCGGCAGAAGTAGCCAGCTGCAATGTATGAAACATACCACGAATGTCGTGACGGTTTTCAATCAACTGAACGCCACCAAGAGGCTCATCCGACAAAAGACCAGGCCATGTGTGAATGTCCATCCGACGACGACCGGTTGCAATGTAACGCAAAGTGTCTTGGAGGAATTCATAGGCGTACCCAGTTACCTGAGCATTGGAATCTTGTTTGATGAACCAGTTAAAGTTACCCGAAAACAATCGATGAGCTTCAACGATGACTTTTGATTGAAATTCCCAATATCCAGTACGGTTCGAGAAGGTAGTGTATTCCATGAACAAATCGTGAATCTTGTTATCGCCTGGGCGAGCAATATACGCGTTTGTTTTACGGGATTGGCCACCACTGTACGAACGACCGAATTCTTTCACTGGGTTAGTAGCCATGTGAACTCCTTAACTGTTCGGAAGAATCTTCTCAACAAGTTTGATGAGATCAATTTCTTTATCGGAAGCTTCACGCTCGTAGTCTTTGATCCGTTTCTGTAGGACCGGACTAGCTGGTGTTTCTTCCAGAACTTCACGCATCTCTTGAAGACGTAGTTGCAAACAGTAGTATTCATCTTTGGCTACTAGGAAAGCAGCGTGACGATACTCAACGATTTTCTTACCCAGCAACATCAGTGGGTTAGACTGAGGACTGAAACCATCCAGTTGCAACGGGTCAGTTTTAACCAGGCCCATCGAACTAACTGCCAGTTCGTAAGTGTCTTCGTGGATTTCAGCAGAGCTTGCCGAATTCAAACGAGTCTTCAGTTCTTGCTTGGTAAGTACCATGGCTGGGAACAGGTTAACAAATTGTTGCAGGTTCTTTTGAACCCAATCTGTTTCAGCAGGAGACCAACGCATTGCCATTGATTTGCCACCAGAGGCAAGACCGACTTCAGCACCAACAAGATACAGCAGGAACTTACGTGCATAGCGGACATAGAAGTTCACTGCGTCAACATACTTCAATACAGTTGCCCGATTGAAAGTTAAGTTTTCGTTAGTAAACTGAATGGAGAACAGTGCCCGTGCTTCATTAGTAATAACGTCCAGGTTATCCCGGATATTACCCAGCGAGGCAATCATTACGTTGAAGCTAGATTTGGAAACGTTGACTGTCTTACGCAGTTGTGTATCGTAGTCTTTCATCAACTTCGATTTGAACGTGTAACCGGCAAACACTTCTTCAATGTCAGCGATCAGCGGTGCAAGCGTATCATCGTAACTATCACGGATACTAGCGATTTGATTCAACAGATCTGTACGACTGTTGACAGGGAGCAACCCTTGAATGTACTCGAGGAAATTCATACCCGACTCCTAGTTAGATGTTTGTCTGCATTGCTTTGTTGAACACTTTGAAGAGTTCACCAATGTCAGAACCTTTGTTCTTCTCAGCGATCTTAACTTCGTCGATCCGATAAGTAGAAGACATGTCCAGACCACGAGTATAAATAGTCACTCGGTTAAGACGTTCTTCAACGACCATCAGAATCATCAGGTAGCTATTTTCGAAGATGGCATCACGAACAGACTTCTGTTCGATTTTACCGTAGAGTTTAGAACCAGCCAGTTTCAGAGTAGTATCCGAAACGATAGCGATGTTCGAAGCATCTGCCAATGATACGCGACCGCTAGTCATTGCTTTCTGTGCGTTGTTTGCACGACGATCTAGCATGGCTTTATAAACACCAGACTTGTCGTTCATCAGGGCTTTAGCATGTTGGTCAATCAGGTCTTGACCAGCAACGAAATCCTGCCAGAAACGCAGTTGACCAGTCTTCACCATGAAATAACGTTGAGACCAGTTATCCCGACCGCCTGCACTAAAGATATGTGCAAGAGATTCTGGCTCTACTGGCGCTGGGATCAAACGAAGCAGTACTGGGATCTTTGCCCGTTGGTCGCCATCGCGCAATTCAACGTTCAGCATTTTACCAACAGCCAAGTTTTCCGCTTCGTAGATTTTCTGACCGTCAGAAATGCTAGCGCCATATTTTTCAATTTGGTCTTTAGCAGTTTCTGGTTCATTACCCGAAGACGAACTACCGCCACTGGAGGACGAACCACTCGCACCGGAGTTAGATGACCCCGAGGATTTCTGAGTGAATTGACCGAAGCTACTAGAACCGCCACCAGCTGGTCCATTTGGTGCGGATGCACTGGTGTTGTTATTCTGGTGATTAATACGTCCTTGAATTGCAGCGTCAATAGTCGAGGCTTCCAAAGAAGCAACTGCAATAACGTTAGCGTCGTAGCCATTACCAAATGCTTCCAGACTAGGAAGACCTTCAGCATAACGTTCCAGACCAAGTTTCTTAACGCCCGCCGCAACACCACCGGCAACAGAACCTTGCAGGGTATTACGAACCGCGTCAGAAATAATTGTACCGCCACCAATCGAACGGTGAGGGTTCAACGAATCAAAAACGGCTAGTGTATTAATACTGCCAACACCACAGATCATGTTGACGGCATTGAGGTAATAACCAGAGGCTTGAGACAAAGCCAGTTTGCAGAGATCTTGCATGTAAGGTTGACGAGCAATACTTTCGTCGATCAGAGCAGTAAATTCTACACGAGCAGGTTTACCTACGTCAGCAAGCGAAGTTGCCTTGCCGCCGGATTTAACCCAGCCTGTTACAGAATCGATAAGGCCGATACCAATCGAGGTACCGACGGCCGTGGCGATAATTCCGCCAAAAGCCTTTGCTGCGGGAATTGCGGCGATGGGCAACATATTTTTTATTTCCTTGCTTTAGCAAATGGGTGGTTGAAATGGCATCGACATATGATGATTTCATTAATCAAATTTTTAAGAACACGGGACACACCACACGCTCTCAAGCAATGAAAGACGTGATGTACGGTATCAACATTTCTGGACGGAACCCAGGGGTACCTGTAAACAATGCGAACCATGGTTTTACGTTCTATACAAAGCCTTGTTTAAACCTGTCTGATTCGAATTGCATGATCGACCGGAGACTACAAGCTTTGATGACGGAAAACCCAGCTTCTATTCAAAGACAGATTCGTGCATTCCTTGATCCATGGGCTCAACAGAAGGGTGAAGTCGCCTGTACTGGAGTTGATCCACTCAACCCTTTCATAACATTACTTTCAAATAATCAAATTTCTCTCACTGGGTGGGAAGATTTTACGATTAATGCTGCTTCAACTACCCCTGGTGTGTATCGTGATGTGATGTCATATATTGATGACGTTCCTTATCAATACGGCACATACGACCTAAGTGGACAGTATCGAAATCTTGAGGGTGACCCTATTACTCACATGTTGTATCTGTGGGAAGTTTATATGGGGTTGGCAAAAGAAGGGAGGGTAATGCCTTATCCTGAACTTGTGTTATATAACGAGATGGATTACAACACACGGATCTATCGTCTAGAAATGGATTACACCCGAACTTACGTTTATCGCATCTATGCTTGCGGTGCAGCATTCCCAACAGCAGCTCCAGTTGGTCGTAATGCGGACATCACAGGGGATGGTAGTGAAACGGCATTGGCCGCTATCTCTGAGAACCTCGGTACAAACTTCCGTTGCATGGGTTTTACAACATACGACTACATTCTGATTTATGAATTCAACAAGGTAGTAGAGATTTTTAACCCAGCAATGCGTGAAGAATCTCGGGAACAATTTTATCAGAAGCTCAAACCCTTTGAGAAAGAATACTTCAACTTCCGTTCTTATCCGTACATCAACGTGCAGACAATGGAACTCGAATGGTACGTAGCTAAAGAATATTACAACTCCCAACTGCCAGGTCTGTTTAAATCGGCACCTGCTCCTAACACCTACAACTAAAAGGTATCCCCATGACAATTTGGAAAGAACAACTCCAATCAGTCTTAGCTAACTCGGCACAAATGCAGACGGTGGCTTACACTGCATTGGCCGAGCAAATGAGTCCACTTGGTAAATACGACGTTCCCGATGGTACTCTTCCTTTCTCGTGGGCTATGGAAGTAGGGACTCAAGAAACGGCTTTGGCCATTGATGAAATGAAAGCGGGTATGCGTAAGCTGTACACCAGTATGGCAATTACGATTGATGAAACTTATTTGCACATGTCTGACGTGGATTACATCGGACGCTTTGCAGTTCCATCTCAAACTCGGTTTAGTTTGTTCTTGGACTATGAAGAAGTTATTAAGAAAGCAGTCGCGTATGGTACTCAAGGTAATCGTAAGATTACTATCCCTCGCTTGACTGAGTTCGTCGTGAATGACATGCGGTTCACTATGCAATACCCGCTTGAGATTCGCGTACTTCGTCATGGTGGTATTCAATGCGAATACGATGCCACCGTATCTAGTCCGATTGAAACTTTGGAAACCAACATTGCCGATTGGTCTTTGGCTATCTTGGATCGAGATGATCGTCGTGTAATTGAATTGAGTATTCCGATTAAACAATTTGGGATTGATACTCATACCGACCCACTCAACCCATCGCAACTATTTAAAACCAGTTACACTTTTGGTGATCAGTTTTATTTGGCTCGTGCTTACATTCAAGACACTACGACTATTACCGGTTGGCGTGAAATTAAAGTAACGCATACCGATCAGGTTTATAATCCACTTGACCTGACACTGGTTGTTCAAGTCAACGGTCGTAAGCTAGATGTATTCTTGCCAACGGTTTACAATACCCAAGGTTTGGTTGATGGAACAATTCGTGTAGACATCTATACCACCCGAGGTTATCTCGAAGTTGACATGGGGACGTATCGCCCAGATCAATTCCGGGTAATCTTTAATGGCATCGATGACAACCCTCTTTACGTGGCACCATTGGATACAATGTCTATTAACAATGCCTTGTCCAATAAACGGATTACAGGTGGTGCTAACGGCATGAGTTTTGAAGACCTGCGTAATCAGGTTATCAATAACACTATTGGTCCAAATGTTATTCCAATTACTGGGGTACAAGCTTCTGCTGAATTGGAACGTCGTGGCTATACTTTGGTATCCAACGTAGACACCATTACAAAACGTCAATTCTTGGCTTCGCGTCGTCTTCCTAAACCTGAAGAACTTGATTTGATCTCTGGTGCTGGTACGGTAATGTCGGTATTGCAAGTGAATATGGAATCTCTTGCTAAATCGAAATACACCAAAGACAATGGTGATCGGTTAACAATCCTTCCTGATATGTTGTACAAGTACAGTAAAGGGAAAGTGACTGTTCTGCCAGATGGCATCATTGATGGCCTGAAGGCTTTGTCAGCTGAAGCCACAGTACGAGCGGTAACAGATGCGCAATACGTCTATACGCCATTCCACTACGTTCTGGATGCATCGTCGAACAACTTCGACTGTCGTCCTTACTACATGGATAACCCAACGATTAAACGGAAGTACTTTGTAGGGGAAAACGATACGGCACTATTGCAAGTGGGTGTTAAGCAATACGATATCAGTAAAGAAACCTATGGTTATAAACTGACTGTGGTTTTGGAAGAATCCGATCAGTTCAAGAAACTGAGTGACGCCTCGATCGTTTTGCAAGCAAGTTACTTGCCTCGTGATGAGATCTCTTGGGTTGCTACAAACTCCAAGTATGTTGGTAAAACAACTGCTGACGAGCGGGTATATGAATTTGAGATTCGTACGGATTTCGATATCAACTCATCTAACCAAGTCTACACTACAAACATGTCGATGTATTCCACAGCGCAAACTCGTTATGGGTTTGATTTGGAAACCAACGTGGATATTTCGATTTGTGTAGTTAACACTCAAACGCCAGGTTATGCAGCAAACGACATGGACCAGATGGTACAGGCTCACTTGCTGCCTCCTATCTACATGGTTCCAACCCGTGAGCGTCTGTTGACCACCTTTGGTTATGACATGTCTAAGCTATGGCACCGTAACCGCAATCTCGTAGGACCTGAGTCTTATCAAACATGGCCAGATAACGTTTACGCGGTATATCCGGAAGATCAATATCTGAAGGATGAAAATGGTAACGACGTAATTGGTTATGATGGTACTAACATCACGTACACTAAGATTCATTCGCGTGGTGATTTCGTATTGGATGACAAAGGTAATAAAGTTATTCAGTTTATCAAAGGAGATGTAAAACTGGATGCACAACAAAGACCAATCTTGGTAGAGCCTCGTAAGTTGATGCGCGAGATTACTTTGTTTATGGTTGATGGACTGTTCTACTTTGCGAATGAAGCGGCTTGTGTTAAATACAAGAAAGAAATTCCAATGGAGATTGTTCAGTGGCTAGAAACAGATCTAACTTTTGCTAGTCGGAAATTGTTGGACGGAGCTAAGCTGTATCTGTTCCCAACAACTACCTATGGTGAAACAATGGCAACGGTGAAAGATGGCATTGACGCTACTGTCACTATTGACCAAGCTTTGTCGTTGACTTATTACCTGACACACAGTGCGTTCTCGAACACTACTTTGCGTCCAGCTCTGATCAGCAACGCTAAGACAGTTATTAACGATTTGTACGGTCGTAAGACGTTGGCAATCTCTGACCTGATTACTGCTCTGGTGGAATCGTCGGGTGTGGATGTTGTTGGTGTTGAAGCCTTTGGTCTGGGTGGTAAGAATAACTTCCCAGTGATGACAATTGATGACGACTCCGTTCGTTTGGCAATGCGTAAGAAACTTGTAGTCTTGGCTAACCAAGAACTGACAGTGGAAGATGACTTGACCATTAACTTCAAACGTCACCGCGATCCAGTCCCAATTGAATAACGGCATAAGCCCTCCCATCAAGGGAGGGCGTTATGTTGTCTTATTTGGCAGCCGCTTCAATGCGCTTCAAATGTTCCAGTTGTTCTTTACGAGCTTCTGGTGACAGACCTTCCGATTCGATAATGGCTTTGTTAGACAATGCAATCATCTTAGCGTAGAAGTTGTAGTGACATGCAACAAACCGTAGACGAGCCACTTCAGATTGTGCCATCAATTCGATAGCCGAATCCAACAGACCCATCAGACGAGTAAACTTGGCAACCATGTCTTTGACTTCGTTTACATCAGATTCGTTTTCAAACTTAATCGCTTTAAATGCTGCCAGGTGCTTAGAGCATTTAGCATAAGCGGCGGCGGCATCTTCAAGAGAACGAGTTTCCAACGAAGGACGAAGATCAGGGGTACGGACGTAGAACTGAAGGATCTCTTTCTTCAAGAAGTAATCGGGTTCAGGACTTACTTCAGTAAAGATCCGGAGTTGATCTAACAGGTCACGAGTAGTCTGTTCAAGATTATCGTAAGCAGTTGTATCAACAACGCCAGTCTCCGCCAATTGCAGCGTCTTATGAATCTTAGATTCCATAGAACCACAGGTTGCATAAGTCAGCGTAGCGTAACGCAAGAACTCACGAGATGCATCTGGGTTACCAAAGAACGACAACTGCATTGGCGTACGTGGAAGTTTGATGTCCGACAGAATTTGCGTTGCAATATCAACGTTGCCTTTCAAGTTCTGGAATTGATAAGGGGCATCTAGGAAACGATACATCTTACGGATTTCCAAAACCTTGTACCAAATTTCTTCAGTACGACCTTTAGTGGTTTCAACACCTTTGATTACCGTCTTGATCCAATTCGAACCATCTTTGAAAAGCTTAATTGCCATTTCAATCAATTGTTGAATCAGTTTCTTAACGGTACCAACGAACGACTCAACCGATGCGCGTTGATTCATCAAGGAACGATCAGTAGTGCAGACACCACGGAAGGATTCCATTGCCACACTTACCTGAATTTCAGGCAGGCTTTCTTTAACACCGTCGATGATTTGTTGAACCGCTTCTACGTCACCTGTACAGATACCTTTCTCACGAACGGTTTCTACAATTTGGTTCAGCATGTCAATCGATTCAGAAACCGAATCAAAAGTATTCAGTTCGGGAATAGCTGTCTCGACGTAAGTACCTTCACCGGAATCTCCGGCATCGGTCTCGCCTTGGAGTTGTGCTTCAGCCATGATGACATTCCTTATTGAGGGTAGAATTCAACCAAGAGCTTTTGCATTACGCCTTGACGACGAATAAAGTCAGAAGTTGAGGTGAGGTGTTCAGCCATGGAGAATTCAACTGGCAGCAGATTGTCCGAAGCAGTTTCACTATTCAAGGCAGCGGCGATCAGAGCAGGCTCCATGCCACCATTAACCAGGTCATAGCGGATATGCACCAGCTTACGGAAGAGTTGTGTTGCTTTGGTAATGTCGACAGTGATGAATTCATTGACGTCACCCAGAAGGTCTTTCAGTTGTTTTTGATATTGGTCTGCGAATGCATCAGCATTCAAGTCCAGATCAAGTTTTACGTGGAAGGCAAAAGCGTTTGCCAATTCCAATGCCCGTGCCAGACGATCATTACCGTTAGGGGTAACAATTGTTTTCAGTTCACGAGAGATAGGGAAGCCTGCGGACATGATACACTCCAGTTATTTTTGAAGTTGTGATAACTTCTGAGAGAGAACAAACATATTATTGTTGAGGAGTGACTCCAGGGTGCGTTCATGGGAGTCCATTTGATAACCTCTTCGGAAATCCCGATTGATGAAATACAAGAGGCCGTCAATCATTCCTTCGTTTCGGGTATACTGTTTCGCTATCTCTTCTAGCGCATCAATGTCCTTAATCAGACTGTCGCGAATCTCAGGAAGAGTAGTTACTTTTAACTGTGCAATAAGATCACGACGAATTCGGTCAATCCGATTCCAAGGCTTATCGTATTTCTCAGCGTACGAATCCCCTAATACAAAAAGCATTGCTGCCATTGGGATAACACCCAACAAAAAGATAGGTAGGCGTTGTAGTTCCATTAACCAGAAACTTAATTTAGATTGGAATAGCTTTGGAGAAGTTTTGTCAATGGTTAACAAAGCTTCAATCAAGTCTTTACCATAACCCAACCGAGTAGGCAATACATCAGCAAGCTGCTCATCCCGTTTGCTATCGTTCTTAGTACCGTAGAAGAGGTATGGGCGTGGATGTGCCCTGAGCGTGCTTAGAACTACCTTCTTAACATCATCTTCGCTACGAGTATTCATGAACTCATGTTGTTCTTTTGGATCTTTGATTTGTTTAGTCAAAAACGTATGGTCAACGATCATTACTTTCTGCGTAGTACGCTTCTCGCCCATCAAGATCTTAGTACCATCTGTCAACATGTAGTTAACATAAACGTAATCCCCTAACCCTAAGAAGAAGTTAAAAGGATGCCCTACTTCATGAAGGATCAATCCCACCAATTGGCGAGGATGTGCTAAGAATGTTTCAAACAGGCCATAACTCAAATGGAGGGTCATATTAAACATATCAACCATCTTACCACTAACCCTAAGTTCTTCTAGGTCAATGGAGATTACTGAACTAAAACCTTTCTCCGTAACCATGGTAATCAAGTCACGGTAATTCTTTACACCAGAATGACCTTCAAGGGATGTCACGTGGATAGCAGCAATCAGATTCTTACCAGTGTGGATGGTAGTAGTAAATCGAATCCCAGTCTGCTCTTTCAAAAGTTTAGTTAGCTCATCGACATGTTTATCATCGATTGTTTTGAACATCCGATAGAACTCGCACATCTTAGCGATCTGGACTTGCAGTACCATGGCTAACTTTGTTTTGAGATTAAAATTGTATGCTTCTTTAGATACAGTGGGTTTCATGATGGCTACTACGCTGTTGGATTCATAGAGTTAAGATTAAGAAGTACTTTCCAGTCACATGTTATACACTAAATTGGTAGTACTGCTAAAAGCAAAGGAGGGGGGCTTTTTATCGTTATAATTAGTAACTAGTATCCCCCGAAGGACAAGGGATACGGGTAATATAAAATCGGGCAAATTTTAAAAATACCTTTATGCCGTATCATGTGTTATCCACATTCCACCAGGAAATTCCCAATGACAGACGCTACTGCTAAACCCACTGTAATTGGCATCGAAGCAAAGCACATTACATACGTGCCCGATCAGTTCGGGAAGAAACATGATGCTCATTATGTTAAAGAAGTAATTCATCTGAGTGACGGAACAAAGCGTAGTCGTCTGAAAGAAGAACTGGATTATCAAAGACCTTATTGGTTGGCTCATGACGGTCAACGCAATTACACCGAGAAAAAGGATTATGAGTTTGCTTCCAATCTGCAAAAGTTCATGGACACTCAAATCAATATGCCTTCGGCTATTGCTCGCCAGTTGGGCGATTACACAATGGGTCCGAATCCACGACTTAAACAGCTTGCTCGTTGCCCTTTTCTTTATGGTACTGATGTTAGCTCAGCTGCCTGTTTGAAATATGATTACCGTCAACGTTATCCTGGGCTTATTAGTAAGAACACGGTAGCAGGTGGTGACATTGAGACCAACGTTATCGACGTAGATAAGGATGGTCAGATTATCTGCATGGCAGTAACCTTTAAAGATAAAGCGTTACTCGCTTATTACAAAGGTTGGGTCAGTGATATTCCTGATGTGATTGAAGAAACCAAACGAATGGCACATGAAGTTCCTGAGATGAAGGAATTCATGAAGTCCCGTGGTATTAAAGACATTGAAGTAGTTGTCTGTGATACTCCTGCGGATGTAGCGATTGTTTGCATTCGTAAACAACATGAATGGAAACCAGATTTCTTCTCGTTCTGGAACATGGACTTCGACATTAGTCGTATCCTGAAGAACCTTGAAGATTATGGGGTTGATCCAAAGACTGTATTCTGTGATCCAAGTGTTAAGCGTAACTTCCAATACTTCTACTACAACAAAGCAGAAGCTAAAACCACAACGGCTTCGGGTGTAACTAAATCCAAGGCAATGGAAGAATTGTGGAACTGGGTTAACGCACCTGCTGCATTCCAGTGTATCGATGCCATGGCAATTTATCGAGCATTGCGTATTGCTAAGGGTAAAGAATCGAGTTATGCGCTGGATCGTATTCTTAAGAAGGAGCTTAACTGGAAGATCAAGACCGATACAAAACTCAGTCAGTCCATGATGCTTACTGATAGTGCGGGTAAACCGATGTGGGTGTCTTTGGATAAAGTTAAAGTCCAAGATTACGAAGCCCCCGTAACTTACACTATTCCTGATCTAACGGGAACGGGTGAAGATGTAGTAGTTACAGGTAATCGTAAAGGACACATTGGTAATTACAGTCAGTTACCAGCCACTGCGGAATATGGCGATGTGTACACCATCGGTGAAATTATCCGTACCGAGGAAGACGTTGAGAAGTTCAAGAAGAACTACAAGAAACGTTATGAAACTCAGTCAGGTGGGGCATTTACACAGACCATCAATGGCGAACCTGTAGAGAACTTGGATAACCTGAAAGTTGGTGACCAAGTAGATGTACAGATGGACTTTGGTAAATTGAAATATGGTCCTGCTGATCACCTCATCGGTATCGACTGGCACAAATGGATGCAAACCAATGCCAAAGTTTACTACGGTCTTTACTGTGTAATCGACAGTGGTCGTCTGGAACAACTGGATGAAAAGGTCAACGACTTGAGTTCTTCGATTACAATGTTTTCGAAGTACAGCGAGTACAAGAACTTTAACTCTACTCCTAAACGACTGTGCGATGACATGCACTTCTGGTATCAGGAACAGAAGGTACCAAAAGTAATTGGTAGTAGCTCTAACCAAATGGTTCACCCTTTGGATCACCACGTAGTAAGTGCTCATGATTGGGTAGTTACATTGCCAGCTTATATGGCTGGACCGCATGGTGTTAAATGTGTGAAGAACTTCCCGAACTATGGGACGTTGATTTACGCACACATTGCTGACTTGGACATTGTATCGACATATCCGACAGTTAGTCAGATCTTGAACATCGAACGTTCGACTATGGCGATGGAGTTCTGTGGTATTAAAGGAGTTCCAGAAGCAGTTAAACGGGAGATGGGTGTTAACTTAACTGCGGGTCGAGTTAATGCGATTGAGATTTGCCAGAAGATTCTTAAAGCGCCAACGATGGATATGTTGTTGGCAGCATATGTAGATCAGAAAGCTGCTCAGGGTAATGTGGTTCAAGTCCCAAAGTAGTGTATCAGTGGCGACGTTATGATGCTTACGAGTGTTCCTCAAAAGGGGACACTCGCTATAGCGCTTTATTCGCTACTCTCCCCGATGGGCGAACTATCGAGGAAGCTTACCAGTTAGACGTAAAAGGACATCGTCAGTTCAGCAACGACTGGCGCTACGGAAAAGGTAAACCCCCACTCGACACCACAAAAGATCTTTGGGTTGAATACAAAGCCTTGTGGAGCGTCTGGGCGGATGCTAATCCAGATCTCATGAATGAATTAGCCGAAGGTGCTAGTTATCATGGTAATACGTTATCCGATATGTTTGCATCAACCGATATTTCACAAGCTAGAGCATTAGCGGAGTTGTTAAATGAACGAGTTCAATAGACGACATGACGATTTATTCGACTTTGCTTCAACAAAAGGTTGGGATGGTTATAGTGCGGAACCTGTGTCTGAAACAATAAAACAAAATGCTTTACGGATATGGACAGAGTACAAATTAGAAAACAAAAAGTACGACATCATTTTAAACAGCACTGGTACAATTACCTTTGAAGCGATTTGTGTTCATGGGCATTTGGATATCGTTGTTGATAAAAATGAGTACACGGTTTACATCTGCGATATTGATTTAGGTACAGACTACTTAAACGGAATGACAGTTACGTTATAAAAGAAAAATGGCATATAGCCCTCTCCACGATGGAGAGGGCTTATGTCGTTATGGGGTGTATTTCCAAATAGCGTTTGATGCACCACCGATGATGTAAAACACTTTACCGACTTGACAGATAGATGCCCAGTCTCCGATAGTAAATGGAATAGTACTTAATTCAGACCATAGTCCTGTGCCGAGATCATATCGAGCGGTCTTAGCATTTGTTCCTGAACCAACACTGCCGCCAAAAAGATATACACCTTTCTTGGCGAAACCAGATACATGACTGTGTCTTGTAACCGGCAAGTTAACTAGACTACGTGTCGCCAGTGTAGCCAAATTCACTTCAGTGAAGTTTTGTTGTGGTGCACTACCGAAACCACCCGAAGCATAAACTAGGTTTCCATTCTGCGCGTAACCGCCTTGCGCATGGGCGATTGAAAGAACCAGTCCATTAGCATCCCATAAATTCGATACAGGATCATAACGTTCGGTTCGGTTTGCAATAGTACTACTCGCCGATAAACCACCAATGGAATAAAACTTTTCCCCGTAGTTTACGGCCCCTAAACGAGACCGCACTTGACTACCAGTAGTTAATCCTACCCAAGCATTAGTCCCTGGGTCATACTTCGCAAAAGTTGCCAAAATAGTACCAGAAGCGTCGTTACCGCCGTAAGCATAAAAGGCACTACCTATTTTACAAACACCATGTCCCCAACGAGCTAGTCCGTTAGTACCGGTAGTAAATGTCTTTGTTGCAATATCAAAGATCGTAAGCACTCCACTTGGTGGACTACCAAAACCGCCATAAATGTAAATCTTACCGTTGATCTCGACTGATGAATGCCTTGCCCGAGCAGCAGGTAGATCAGCCATCTTTTCCCATGTATCCACAATTGTATTATCTTCGCTCGGTAATACAGCATTCCCCAACAGTAATTCTTTCATGACTTAATCCTCAGTAGGTCATAAAATGAGGACATAAGCCCGTCTCCGAAGAGACGGGCCTAAGATTACAGTTTGCTAGACAGGAATTCCAACAGCAGAGGTTGACGATCAGCAGGGAAACCAGCGATATACGTAGAGACATCAACTTGACTACGAATAAGTTCATTGTCATTAGACAACAGGACCAATACGTTCAAGAACTGGATGTGCGAAGCTTGGATGTTGGAACGCAGGGTACCGGTCCAACGATAAACGTTATCGTAGTTAAAATGACCACCTGCACCAATACGAGCTTTGACAAACTGATACAGAATTTCCATACCTGATGCAAACCCAGCTGGATCTTTCAGGTTAGTAATGTAACGAATTACATCATCCAACAGTTGTTGAAGATCGGCGCCTTTCTTTTCGTTAACAATCTTACCAGGTTTAGCAAGATCATCATAGATGGCCAGAGAATCAACAATGTACGATTGGTTCATGAGTGTGAGTCCTTTGAGAAGCTCTGCTGGGGCATGAGAGCCTGTTTTAGCAGATACTTGAGCGATGATGGCTTGTTCCGAAGTTGTAGCCTCAGTCGAGCTTACAGGAGCTTTCGACAGACTACCATCGTGTGGTTGATCCGCTTTACCAATTGGGGTAAGTGGTACGTGTTTTGGAGCGGAATTCTTTTGCAGATGCAGCTCACGAACAGCAATAGCCGAAGCATCACCGGTATAACCAAAACGAGTCTTAACTGCAACAGCCAGACTTTGATCAGTAGCTTTACCAATGGCAGGAATCTTGTGTTCCAACCAAGCCGTCAGTTCGGCATCGGTCCAATCGTCAGCTGCACGGCCTGGACGAGTAACGTCTTCAAGCCAAACGTTTTCCGCGACTTTAACAGGAACGATTGTGTGGCGAATGTATTCAACAATATTCCGATCGGTCCAAGCTGGATCAACGACCTCAACTTGTTTCAAAGCTTTAACCAGATCAGTGGTATCGTTTTCAGTGTAGTCAGGGAAGTCACCATTAATAGCATCAATGATTTCCGACTTAGTCAGTTCACGGTTCTTACGCGTTGGATCGATAACAAAGTTTTGGTTACGAGTAACACCGTAGACCACGCCTTCACGACGAACGAACTCTTGTACATCTGCATCAGACCACTCAGCTGGAAGACCATTTTCCAAACGAGCTTTTGGAGCATCGAATGTTACTGCTTCAACAGTAGGAGTATCAGATTGTTCTGGATTGAACTGATCTTCCGGATTGTTAGTACCACCTGTTTCAGATTCATCTAGATCGGGTGCGACCACAGATTCTTCTTCATTGGATACAGTACCGTTCTTCAGTTGTTGGGTAATGAAGTTTTTCAGATCACCAACAGTCCGTGGACGACCACTACGTGCCTTCAGATAATCTTCGGGAGCAGTAACGTCTTCACCAACAATAGATACGACCGTATCGGTAGGTTCGGCAGCAAGAATTGCTTCGGCAACAGCTAGGCCAAATGTTTCAGCCAATACGGTTTCATAGTTTTTGGACATGAGAATTTCCTAAAAGGTTAAATGACTACAGATGATTGGGTAATGCGGTATAAAGCATCCGGCGCAAACCAGATGCTTTAATCCTTATTTTTTCAATGCAGCTGCCGTTAAGTCATGGGTTGTACGGGTTATCAATCCATCTTGATGAAGGTTGTGAGATTCACAATACTGGAGATAGAACATCGCATCGGGGTATGGAGTTTGTAAGAACTCTTTAATGGACAAATGCCAAATATCCCAAACACGATACAGAACGTACTTCCTTTGAATAGCACGTAATGGTCCACCTTCAACCCAGTTCTCCTTAGGATGCATTGAAACCATTGCTAATGGGTTTGCATCCGGCTGGTAGTGATCATAGATCCCCATCTCAGTTTGATACGCAACCCGCAATGCTTTCTCGGCATCGGTAGAAGACAACATTGGACTTTCCGCTAACAACTTATCGATAAGCGTTAACTTACCGATTTTGTCTAAACCAAATGTACGGAGAGCAACGTGCCCGTTTTCGTCGCCGTGGTTTAATACGAGTCGACTGTAACGGGCATCGATTGGACGCTCGTGTGTTACTTCCGCATTTTGACTCTCTGGGCTGCCAGTGTAAAAAAAGTTGTGAGCATGTCGAGTGGAATCAAATGCTGCATCCGTTCATGAAACTGCTTGGCCTGAGGAGTGCTGCAAACAGGACAGTTAAACGAAGTGATAGCAACCATACCGATCAACGAATCATCGATAAATCGGTTGACTTCCGAATAGAACTTCTCTGAGTAATCATCATCCGACAAAATGTCATTCAGATAATCGCTGATCGATTGTTCATCAGTCGTAACCAAGGTTGGTTCAGTTCTTTCATCAGGACGGTGAAAGATACCCGTAACCCATTGAGCAAACTGACGAGCCTCAGAAGCTTTAGCCAGACGGTTAATCAAATCCGAACGGTTCGTTTCATGAGGTTGTTCGTTGAAAGCACCTTGGGTCATTTCGATAATGGAACGAATCCAACTATCACCTGCACGACGACGGATGGTAATGACTGGAACTTCCAGTTTAATACCTACTTTACCGAACCATACCAATCGAGACTTACCACGTACAAACGCAGCTTTATATTCTTCGATTTCTCGTGGACCACATGGAGTAAACTTAGCAGCCAAATGCTTCAGTTGGTTTTCAGTAAACTCGTTAGAGTCATACCAAGCCAAGTCCAACATCTGCAACGAAGCTTCCAATACCGAAGTACATACTTCTACGTCAGCAATGCAAGGGTGGTTATAGTTAAAGCCGTCCGAGAACATTGCCGCAGCCAAAGCCAGATGCAAGAAAGGTTCATCCAGAGTAGAGATCTGGTCTTCCAAATCAGAAGGAGTCCGATACTTAACGTTAGCACCAATCACACAACTAAGTGCGAGATCATTGATAACGTTGTACAGGGTGGTACTAATGTTGGAGAAAGCCATCCCTTTGGTTTCTTTACCCAGTTCAATACGTTTCTGAACAAGGTTAGATTGCATGCTCGTAACTTCTTGCAAAGTCGGAACACGAATACGAATCCAAATACCGGAGTGTGGAAGAAATGCTTCATGAGAAGCACCCAAACCGGACTCTTTAGTCAGGAAGCTATGAATCTCAGCACGAGAACTACGTTGGTGGGTTGGGTTTTGTTTTGGCTTACCACCACGGATGGTACCTTTACCAAACGTAAGTTCCTGAACCCAATTGGCAGATTGACGTTCCGTTGCCAGACGTGGAGTATCTTCCATGATCGTGTGGGAAATAGCATCCCACAATGTTTGCTGCCATACCAACGCTTCGGGTGTTTCAGCAATCTGATCGGTCTTCAGAAGACGGAAGAAGTTTTCACGAGCATCAAGCAAGTTCTCAAGAGTCTTACCCGATTCACGCAAAAGGGAAATCAGAATCTGACGCCCCTCGAGTTTTTCGTTACTAAGCGAACGAGTCTCTACAAAGTTAACAGGTTTTTGGTGAGGATGGAAAATACCCTCACCGTCAACGAATTCACTTGGTTCAGGAACTTCAGCCGTAGGCTTAGTTTCCTCGTAATCCGAAGTTTCCGAACTGAATGCAGCGTTTGCATCATATTCGTTCTCATTGATATCTGGGTTAGAACCCAGGTCGTCAAGATCCTTCATTTTTATACCTCGCCTTCAACTTCAGTAGCCGTGGTTACGGCTTCTGCCGCTACGTCGTAAACTGGCAGATCGGTAATACCTGCTTTCTGCATGGTATCAATCATACCCATCAACAGGGGAGTGATACCATGTTCAATAGAACTTTGGATCTGGCTATAACCTTGGGCACAGGCTTGGATCAAAGGCAGATCATCAATCCCTGGAGCACCAGTTTTACCTTTATGCGTTTCAGCCAGGGCCAGAATGGCTTGAGTGATTGCACCGGTGTCAGTTACGACATTCTGTACATTCTTTTGGAAACCGGTTGGGTCTTCCAGTTTTGGCAGAACTTCAGTTTCAAGACTGTCCAGCAGCGGCAAAACAAAAGAACGAGTATTCAGAACAGCTTGGGACGTAGCACCCATCAAACCTTCCAGAATTTCCCATGCTTTATCACCAGACAGAAGTTTATCTGCCAGTGCGTTGGATTCGGATTCAACTACTTTCAGACCAGCCTTATACTCTTCGTTGGCTTTGTGAAGTTCATATTCCTGGTTGTGAATCTCAGCAGCTACTTTCTTCGCCTGTGCACGGCTTGGTTTTGGTTCGTCGAACGAGGCGGTGGTAACTTGTGGGTCGAGTTGCATGAGGATGTTCCTTATGGATGAAATAAATTTAAGCGACGAAAAGTGCTTTGAACATATTGTGGTATGAATAGGTACTTTATTTCTTTACTTACAAACCCTAACACTATGTTAACCATTTCGTCTATATAGAGGCAACTGCAATGAAAGCATACATGCAAGAAGTATTGGAACATCTAGTAACCCCTGAACGTAAAGAACTCTTACTGGATGTTATCAGTACTTTGGAAGTACTTAACTTTGAAGTAGCCTTAGATGAACTTCAACAAGTCTGTGAAATGCAGTCAGGTTTGTCAGATACAACCATGTTGCTAAGTCGTATTAATGACGTGCTCTTTTATGCCCATCGTGAAGCATTGAAAGTTCACCGTATTAAAATGGATGAACGTGCCGAGCTTCAACATACCCAAGCAGTATTGAAAACCGTTTCTGAGTTTGACTCTTTTATCATCCCCGAACAAATTGATCTTGTCCTGAGTGGTTCTTTCTCTAATGAAGAGATGATTGGCCATTTGGTTCCAATGTTTAATCGCATGAAGTTTGATGAGATCATTGACCACATTTTGGAAGTCGATGATGTTTTGATCGAACGCATAAAAGAAGTGATCGCTCCATCGATTGCAACTCGTGGGGCTATGGAAACCCCCCCGGTTCCAGTTAGCCGAATCCGTTTGATCAACCGACTGGTTGGTAAGTTTGGTAAACCTAATTTCAGTATGATGTTTGATTTAGCTGACAGCGGCATGCGAGTAGGCGCGAGCTTTGAAGACATGTATGCCATGGCTGTAGAAGGTCTGGATCGCTTAGAACCTTCTCAAATCCCAACTGAACTATTTGGACTGGTGGCATTCTCCGACATTCCAGTAGATCAGATCCGTACTAAGCTTACTGAAACAATTGATGACATTGAAACAGACATGACCGAGGCTTCTAAGCTTAAGCGTATGTGTGAACCTTTGTTTGTCGCGCTTGAGGAATTTAATAATGAAGTTGCGTGAGTATTTTCTTAAGGGACTAGAACTTGGTCTCTGCAACAAACGACATTGGGTGAACTCATTGTTTACTGAATGTTTGTCCTGGGATCAACCGGGCTCTAACCCACGTTATCCAATGCAGCTATATAAGGACGACCAAGGAAAGCTTTGGTTTAATCATGAAGGAAAACCGGAATACCTTGAAGATCAGATCCCTGGTCGTTTGCCACTACACTTTCGAGATGCCTTTGAATTAAAGCCTGGCGACATCTCTAATTACCGGGGTGACAAAACAGTCATTACAACTTACGGCAATGTATTTTACAATCAACTGTGTCTGAAGATTCCTTTCGGGGATCTGTTTGATTTCCCATTGGGGATTTGTAAAACAGATACTGTTGAAAGTACAGTCGAAGCTAAGATGTTGTCAAACCCAACGAATGGGGATGTAACTACAATGGCACCAGATGGTAAGTTCTACGTCTGGCAACACATTAAGTTCGTTGACGCCACTTTGGCGATTCCAGGTTATTCCGATACCTTGGTTACACCCATCACCAAGAAGTCAATGACGGCACACCCTGACCGAACCAAAGTTCGTGAAGAAGAGATGGAGAAATACAAGGATCGACTACACGACCCAGTAGCCATTGCACAGATGACATTGCGCTTTAAAGAACTCGATAAGGAATATCGTAAAGGCGATGAAACCGAAGAGTTCTATGCGGCATCGAAGAAAGCGGAAGATACTCGAATGAAAGTGTTCTATCACTTCGGTGGTGAATCTGCATTCTCTGATGGTACTTCGGTTCAGTATATTGCTAAGTCTTTGGAAGAAGGTCTTGACACCAACAACATGGATGTAATGAACAACGCATTGCGTTTTGGTTCTTATAACCGTGGTGCGCAGACAGCCTTGGGTGGTGAGTCTACTAAGACTATTTACCGGATGATCGGTACGGCTCGAATCATTATGCCTGACTGTGAGACTCCATTGGGTGTTCCAACCGATATCCGTAAAGACATGCGCGATGCTCTGTTGGGTCTTTCAATCATTGTAGATGGTAAGTCAATCCTACTCACGGCTGAGAACGTGGAATCTTATTACGGTAAGAATGTTCAACTGCGTGGACCATTTACCTGTAAGGCTGGTCGAGAAGAAGGTGGCGATGAGAACTCCGTAGGTAAAGGTAAGAACGTGTGTGCTGTTTGTATGGGTACACAGGTAGCCGAAAACCCTAACGGTATTCCTGCGGCAGCGGCTGGTGTTGGTGGTCGATTCCTGACCGCGTTCTTGAAGAAGATGCACGCCAGTTCTTTGAAGACTGTACGAATGGTTCTGCGTGATCGAATCACATAAAAAGAAAAAGGCATATAGCCCTCTCCGTAATGGAGAGGGCTTATGTCATTTAGGTTGGCATTGCCACTACAAGATACATCCAGAACATGTGACCGAAGTACAACAACGCCCAAGTCACGACCGCCATTGGAAGGGCAATCAGTTTACGATATCCCCTTTCAGTAAATGGCATGCTGCATGTGGCAAATACACCACCGACACCCAATACCATCATTGCGAGAGGAACCAAGAACACAATGAAAAGTAACATGAGAATCTCCTTTCTCTAGGCTATATTCACAGTTGTAATATAGTCATTAAAAAGGATATAACTTAATGCTGGAAGATGTGTTGAATACCTTCTTGATGCGCCCGGTGTCCATCTACGAGAATGTTCCGGATTCGCGAGCGGTCTTCTTCATTCACTGCTTTATCAGTGAAATTTACCATTAATCCGTAAATGTCGTCAGACCATTCCAAACTGTTATTAAGACAGAGCGTAGGACGTAAGTTTTTGAAACTTTCTTCTGCTCGGGCAACGCGTCGATGCCATCGTGCTCTAGCCTTAGCTTTAATTGGATCTTCTGGCTCTACCATGGTTTTTAGCCACTCCTCCTCATTACCGACAAAACCAAGTGTGAGGGCAGTTTCGTAAGCCGATTTTCCTCGGTTAGTTCTCTGAATACTTTGGAGAACGACATCACTAATACGGTGCGATCGCAACTCTGGTTTATTATCAGGAATATCTCCAATAAAGATCTTCCGAATAATTACACCCAATCCAAGTGCGAATAGCGACCAGAAAAGAATTTGAAGAATAGTCATGTGTTGCTCCTTATTGTGCCGGATAAATAAGAAAACATCTGAATCTCCTAACGGAATAAAGTCCCTCCCGAAGGAGGGACTATTAAGTTAACCAGATATCTTACGGAAGACAATCTGATTTGTTCGCCCAGCAAAGTGTTCCGGTTTCTCGTCAGCGTACCGACGATGATGCGGAATCTGGTTGCAGATCATGAAGGTCAATCGAGGTGTTGCATCCGGGAAGTTCTTAAGCTTCCGTCCTCGCCCTGCGATCTGAATCCCATCCTTCTTAGAGTTACTCGCGTGAAACTGAACAATCTCTCGAAGGTCAGGAATGTCTACACCTGTACCAGTGGATTTGATTGTCGATGCCGTTAAATCATTCGTCATCAACTTACCATAGTCACTACCCGATACGTGGAAATCAACCACGATATCTTTGAAGTGTGCTTTGAGATGCTTGGTCACCGTTTCAATAAATGCTACAGTTGCAAACAAACACAAACACTTTTGACCAGGCTTACGATCCCGATGGTACACCCCTTCGATTACACGAACGACCAATTGTAAATAATCGGCTAGCCTCTGTTTATCTTTCAGCATAACCGTTTCATAACGAGCATGGTTATACGTATTCTTGAACGGAGCTAAGTAATCTTTGGGTTTTACTTTTATGTCGTTGTAATACAAACCCATCACGTCAATGTAAACGTCGTATGACGGCAAGCGTACTTTCGTATGCTCTGGCAACATTACGTCAATCATCTTTGTAACGTAAGCATTCCCTGTGAAAGGAGTAGCCGACAGATAGATTTGCTTTTCAACGTTGGTGTAGATATCCGTACGGAATACTAACCCTGGATCTTCTTGAATCTCATCGTTGATTTGTAAACCCACGCCGAGTGTTTCATGGAAACGTTGTGGACTACAACCATAGCCTGCTTCCGCCATTCCATCTGTGCCAAATGTTTCAAAGGCTTCGATGTAGTTACGGTAACTGACCGATGATACTAAGAACAAGTCGAACTCATCCAGATCGTTATTTAAACCACGATCAATAACAAGTTTGATTTCATCTGACCCGGCAACACGACAATGTCGCATACCGATATCTTTATACGTTTCCGTGAGCGCCTTTTCCCAAAGTCCGAAATACTTAGGAGGAAGCATAATCAAACACTTCACCCCAAGCGTCTTAAGCACCGCCAGACTTGTTAGGGTTTTGCCCTTACCTGTTTGTAGGTCAATACGAATCGAAGGAAACCCAGGCCGAATCGCATCGTCATGAATGATGTCCTGATAGTCCCGAAGGACGTACTGTTCATACATTTCATAAATAGCTTTCTTAGCACTGGGGGGAGCATAATCAATAACGGACATCCGCTCTTGAGGTACTCCTTGGTTAAGCATGTATCTTACGAAATCATCATAGCAGTTACGATGAATCGTTAGCTCACGGTGGTCAGCTGTTAAGCCGTAGTACTTTTTCTTCAACTCCATGATCGTACCACGACCAGGGATTTTCTTGGGTTCCTTTAGAGACAACCCTTCAATAAACCCCCGCATCTTGTAAAAGGTATCACGTGTAAACTTTGTGATCCTCACCCCGTGGGAATAGCGTTCTGCTATGAATGCTGGTTCCATAAAAAGTTAACAAAGGTAAGGGGCTCCGAAGAACCCCACCTTTTGTCCTCCTACGCGGAGAGCTTACCTCCCATTACCAAAAGATCATACGGATGATCATTTCGACACTTGTTAGTAAAGCTCGTCGGATTGTTGAGCGGCTCATGTTGTTTCTCGAAAGCCATTGCTCCAGCAAGACTCCGGTTTTGCATCAACCGGTTGTACTTCTCGAAGCTTCCGATTAGACCCGGAATTGGCAAACGATAATCCTTGTGAGCTGCTGATCTGATCATCATCGAATAAATCAGACACTCGGTGTGTGCCAAGTTAAGAGTGATTTTCTCATTGATTAGAGAGTGACCAGCAATCAATGCATCCATCGGATCTTTATAGTTCTTCAGGAAGGTCTTTCCTGTGAACCCAACTTTGTCACTGCTAAGGCGACTACCTTCTGTGTCACTACCCGAATGCAAGAAACTCTGCACTCGTTTCATGAACTCATAAGTATTCACGTGCTTCATAGGTAACTTCAAAAACGGCAGAGACGCATCAAAGCCCGTCAAATCGATCACTATATTATCACGTTCGTCAGTAGTCCATCCCTTAGACTTAATGTGAGTCAACAACTCGGTCGAGAGACTTGCTTTCCGGTTATACAACGATACAACCAGACTGTCCCCTTCCATAATACCATCCACATCTCGAACCAAACCAATACGTGTCAGATGAGAAGCCGACTCGATTGGATATGCAGCTAGGTCTTTAATGTGGAGAATATCCGCCAACGTGGATGCTTCAGACTTTTGTAGCATTAGACGATAACCGTCTGGAATTACTTTCTTACTCAGATAAAGAGTTTCTTCTTCTTTACCCTCACACATATACCTGGCCTCAGCACCTGCCAGTTTATATTTCTCAACCGCAGAAGTTGCATCAGTGTGTTTAGTGGACAATACCAGACTGGTAATAGTACCACCCATCACTACCGCAGCTACCCAACCAACGTTGGTTCCTTTCGGAATACTGAAACTGAGTCGACCATAACACTTCGCACAAATACCCTGAGGATCAGGATGTTGACAGGCCATTACCGAACGCATCTTAATCGTTTTACCGATCAGATGGGTTTCATTGCCACGCAACCAATCCATGTGCCCGTCGTCGCGAATGTAGTACTTACCACGCAACGTTTTCAAGGTAGACTTAAACACGGGCCAGTCAACACATTGCGCGCCACAATCAGTGTTGTGGATCGTTTGAAGATACTGACAGATCAGCTGAGACTTCC